>Ga0209415_10001325_pt1 | contig 47415 bp, 49 predicted proteins | sample PeaSoiSIISIP2007_FD_187696 | JGI IMG/M metagenome (GOLD analysis project Ga0209415, IMG submission 187696) | Peat soil microbial communities from Weissenstadt, Germany - SII-SIP-2007 (SPAdes) (version 2) | ecosystem: Environmental > Terrestrial > Soil > Wetlands > Peat | place: Germany... | reverse complement strand
CGATCAGCACAATCCCATCAATCGCCGAAACCTCGCGCGCGGCCGGAATCAGGCGTGTTCAAGTAGCCATCAACACCCGATCCGGATCGTCTCACCGACCGTTCTTATTCTCCCGAAACACGAGCTGTTACGTACATAAACTCAGGATACTGGTCAGGTTCGTGCAATTGGTAGCGGCTTCTCTGTGCGTGATTTCGACCATCAGAGACTTGGGTGCGGACGAGTCTCCAGAAATCGTTTCTGTGTAAGCCGTTGTTCTTGCGATGCGGAGACCGCGAAAGCGCTACGTTTTGCAAGTTTGCGACGCCTACCCCCTAGAAGAGGGCAAGAACTAGAAGCACAAAGGATAAATTTAAACGACGTTCACATGGGCGAAAGCGCGCGCACTGCCCGCTCAGGAACTGGCGTCCGACAGGCCGGGTCGAGTCAATCACATTTTCTGCCCGCACTTCTAACCGTGAACCGGGCAGCCCTTCTCGATCGCGTAGCGGGTGCCGCCATCGCGGCCCGTCCTGGGCTTACCAGATTCTTCCCGGACGACCGAACAATTGCAGCCGCGGCTGTGCGCTTCCGCGGTCTCCGGAAGCGGGCTCATGTCTCTTGAGGCTGGGCCATGTGACCAACGACCGTCGGGCATAGCCCACCCGGCCTGGTCGTCGAGCACGCTATCGGTCAAGACTTCTCCGCTCTCCTCTATATCAGGGAGTTCTATGCCGACTCGACGAATCATTGAACCGGCATACGCATGGGCTTGGTATTCGCCACGTTCGTACTTGGCAGAAATAATCCGTGCCAACGCATCTTGATTTGCGCGAACGAGCGCGCCTGCCTGTATGCCAGTTAACTTCCGACGATGAAAATACTTCTCGAGGCACATCCGCCCAATTGCCGCTGCCACCGTTTGCTGTCTGTCCTGGCAATACAGGGGAACAAAATCTGCACTCGCGTCTGGCTGGGCCACGCGGAAGTCAGAAAGGAGCATCGTAATTTCCTTCGCGATAAAGCGGCGCTGAAAGCCGAATCTGGCGAGCGATGCCGACCTACACCGACTTATCAATGAACCTGCCGGCGAAAAAGAGCAAGTGAAGTCAGAGAAATCGAATGGCGTCATGGATGCAGCACCGTGCTGGCTGGGCACCTCGGCGATCCAGTACCCGCCGTCGGAGGTGTATTTCGCAATCAACTCATCCAGGAGCTGCTACGACTCCTTCGAATGCCCGAAATCGTGCTGCACCGCCGCGGACGCTCTCCGGTAGCTCCGGCGGAATATTCAGCGGTCTATGGCGGCAATGTTGTGCGCCAGAATTAAACCGTCACTTTTTGCACACCCTGCACGCGAAGGCCCGGCCGGGTTCCTGGAGCGGCTCCGAAATATCCCGCCCGTCGTAAGCTACTAGCGTTTTCAGGTGCGTGTCTGCGCTCGCTCGGCTCCCGCTTTGTGGTCGGAGATGGGTTCAGCGTCAATATCCCGGCGCCTGCTACGTTCCTGTACCAGGAGTGAAGTGATGTCCGACGTCGGCTGAGGTCGACTGTGCAGGTACCCCTGGGACTGCAGGCAGCCCAGCTCTCGCAGGATCCGCAGCTGGTCGTTCGTCTCCACTCCCTCGGCCACCGTCGTCAACGAGAACGTGCGCGCCAGGGCGATAATGGTTGAGATAAGGGCAACCGATGCGTCGTCCGTCGGCAGCCCCATGACGAACGATCTGTCAATCTTGAGCGTGTCGACGGGTAACAGGGCCAGCCGGCTCAGTGACGAATACCCGGTTCCGAAGTCGTCGATCGCAACACCCACTCCGGCGGCTTGCAGCGAGGACAGTTTGGACAACGCGTCATCCGGGTCCTGAAGCAATGCGCCTTCGGTGATCTCGATGTCGAGGCCGCTCCGGCCGCGGTTGGATGTTGATCCCAGCCGCGACAGAATGCGATCAGCGAAATTACGCTGTCGCAGCTGCCAGGGTGACACGTTGACCGCGACTCGCACCGGGAGACCCTTGCCGGCCCACGCGCGCAGATCCGCCAACGCCTGGTCGATCACCCAGTCGCCGACTTCGATGATGAGCTGCGTCGCCTCGAGAATGGGCAGGAACTGCCCGGGCGCAACGAGTCCGCGACCCGGCTCGTTCCAGCGCAGCAGCGCCTCAAGCGCCGTGATTCGGCCACTACCGATATCGACCTGCGGTTGATAATGCAGGACGAATTGGCGTTCCTCGATCGCAACACGGAGCCGCTGCTCAAGACCGAGTCGCTCGTGCTGACCATGATTCATCTGCAATCTGTATGGGAGGAAGCTTTCTCCTGCCGCCTTCGCGCTCTTCAGAGCTGCTTCGGCGTGTTCGAGAAGCGATGTCGGATCCTCGCCGTCTTCCGGGTAGCGCGCAATCCCGCAACGCGCCGCGGCCCGGATCGTGTGGCCATCAATGTTGAACGGCTTGGTCAGCAGTCTCGAGATTCGGTCGTGGAGAATCGACATAACTTCGTCCGGCGATCCGAGAAGAGGGAATACCAGTGCGAACGTACCGCCACCTAGGTGAGCGAGGCACTCGGCGTCGTCGACGTGCCGACGGAGTCGATCCGCGACGCGCTGCAACAGGCCATCCCCGACATGCCGCCCAGCGGAATCATTGACCAGGCCGAGTCGCTCGAGGTCAAGTACGACGACGCCCGGGCGCACCTCTGGACCCACACGTCGTGCCAGACGTTGCTCCAATCGCTCGCAGAAGAGCGTGCGCTTGGCAAGCCCTGTCAGCTGATCAAAGTATGAGAGAAAATGTATTGCGCTCTGCCGCTCGAGATATTGCAAGGCGAACGAGACATTAGCCGCAAGCTCCTGCAATAGCTGCAACTCCCGATCATCAAGCAGCCCTTCCGCATCGGCGCCCAATGCAAGCGAGCCGACCACCGTCCCGTCGACGATCAGCGGCAGCGCGACCGCGGCGCGGACGGTTGGTGCCGCCAGTGATCGGGTGATGTCGCCGATGGTAGAAGCGTGTATGTCGCGGACCACAACCGGCTTCTTTTCAAGGACAGCCCGTGCCGACACACTCAGGTCGGCTGTCTTGGTGTTGAAGACGGGCAGGTAGGTGTCGAGGGTCGCCGCGGTCGACCCGGCAACGACGACCACGCGAAGGCCCTTCGCAGGCTCCAGCAGACTCACGACCGCTGATACGTAGCCGCCCACGTTCACGGCGATGCGGCAGGTCTCCTCCAACAACTGATCGCGGTCGCGGAGCCGCACGAGCGCTCCGTTAACGCCGCCGACCATTCGTAGAACTCTCTTCAGGTGGAGAAGTCGCTTCTGCTGCAGCTCCCGCTCCGTCACGTCGCGACTCGAGCCGCGGAATCCGACAACGCGCGTGTCATCACCGATCAAGGCGAGTACGTTCGTTTCTAACCACCGACGATGGCCGTCCCGAGCGGTGCACTGGACGAGGCACCGCGCTGCTCGACGCTCTGCGTTGAGAGAATTCAGCTCTGCGTCGACTCCGGCGCGCTGGTCGGCTGTGACGAGCTCGAGAAAGGTCGACTGCAGGATGTCCTCTGGTGACCGACCGAGCGTCGCTTCCACCGACGGGCTCGTAAACACGATCCGCCGCGCAGCGTCCAGTTCCCAGATCCAGTCCTGCGACGTGCCAACGATGTCGCGAAGCTGCTGCACAGCGCGTTGTTGCTCGCGCCGTAGGTCGACTTCCCGGAGAGCACGCTGGACCGCTGGTACGAGCCGGGCGAGGTTGCCTTTTAGAACATAGTCCATTGCCCCGTGCCGCAGCGCTTCGATCGCGCCTTCTTCGCCGATAGTCCCGGACACAAACAGGAAGGGGAGGTCGGGGTCCGAGGCGTGCACGCGGGTGAGCGCGGTCCAGCCGTCGAGCTGCGGCATGCTGAAGTCCGACAGCACGACTTGTGGCTTGAAGCTTGCAAGCTGCTCACGGAGGGCCGGCTCGGTGTCGACACGCCGCCAGTCGCACGCAACGCCGTGCTGGTTAAACTGCCGAATCGCGAGTTCAACCTCCGTCGGTACGTCCTCAATGAATAGGATCCGAAGGGGCCCGTCCACGATCAGGTCTCCGTGTCCGGCAGGCGATTCATCACGACCCAGTAATAGCCGACGCGGGCGACTTCGTCCGAAAGCCTGGTGAAGTCGACGGGCTTCACGATGTAGCTGTTGACCCCCAACTGATAGCTCTTCACGAGGTCAGACTCCTCGGTGCTCGAGGTCAGCATGACAACAGGTAGAGCACGGAGGGCCTCCGTTGCCCGGATTGTGCGCAGCACTTCGATCCCGTCGACTTTCGGCATCTTGAGGTCTAGCAGCGCGAGACGGGGAGGTGAACGGAGTTGCTGCGCGTAGGCGCCGCGCGACAGCAGGACGTCGAGCGCCTCCTGACCGTCCTTCACCCAGAGGAGGTTGTTTCCCAAATTGACCTTCCTCAGGGCGCGAAGGGTCACCTCGGCGTCCGTGGGACTGTCCTCGGCGTAGAGAATGTCGACCTCGCGGAATTCGCTCATGACTTCACTGCCTCTAGTAAGCAGAAACAGAACGTTGCCCCACGGCCCGGAGCGCTGTCTGCCCAGACCCGCCCGCCGTGACGCGTCACGATCCGGTGCACGATCGCAAGACCCACTCCCGTCCCCGAGAACTCATCCTGGCCGTGCAAGCGCTGGAACACGCCAAACAGCTTGTGCGCGAACTGCATGTCGAACCCGGCTCCGTTATCCCGCACGAAATAGACGGTCGCGCCTACGTCCTGGCGGGCGCCGACTTCAATCGCCGGATTCGTCACCTTGCTCGAGTACTTGACAGCATTGCCGAGGAGATTGCCCCAGACATGCTCGAGCAGGCCCGGATCACCAAGGGCGGCCGGAAGCGGGTGGAGGGTTAGAGTGGGCGCCGGACCGGTGACCTGACCAACGGCCTCCTTGGCGGCATCGCCGGCGAGCTTATTCATATCGACGGTCTGAGTCCGGAGCGGTTGGCGCCCGAGCCGAGAAAAAGCCAACAGGTCGTCGATCAGCTGGCCCATTCGCTGGCTACCGGCCCGGATGGTCGCGAGGTACCGCTGTGCCTCCTGATCGAGCTTCGGGCCGTAATCTTCCAGCAGCATCAGGGAGAATCCATCGATCGCGCGCAGCGGAGCGCGCAGGTCGTGCGATACGCTATAGGAGAAACTCTCCAGCTCCCGATTGGACGCCTCTAAAGCCGTCTTTTGCTCCTCCAAGTACTCGTTCAAGGCCTTTATGCGTTGCTCATCCGCGACCTTGTCCGAAATGTCGAGCGAGATGCACAAGAGAAAGAGCGGCTGTCCGCTCTTGTTGCGGACGGCAACCTTCAGTGTTCGGAAGGTTGTTCGTGCCCCGTCGGGCGCTAGTCGTGCATTTTGTGGAACGTCGAGGACACCGGGCCGCCGGAGCGCTTCCATGTCACTCGCCGTTACAACGTCCGCTTCATCCGACGTTAGCAGCTCTGTTACCGACCGACCAATCAGATCCTCGCGTGGACGCCCAAACCACGTCTCCGTTGCACGGTTCATGCGGACGAACCGCAGTGACTTTGGGTCTTTGATGTAGACGAGTGCCGGAATATGCTCAAGGACGGACTCGAGAAACCGCTGCTGTTCCTCGAAAGTGCGCGCAAGACGCCGGCGAGCGTCGAGCTCGCGGCGCAGCCACGCAAGTCCAGTCACGACCGTCCCGATCACCACGGCAATCAGCGCGCCGGCGAGGACTATGAGCCGGCGACGACTGTCGAGCTCGCCTGCCGTCCGCTCGTCCAGTAGCCGGCGCTCTTCCCTAACGACAGCCAGCTGCTGGGCGTGAAGCCGTTCCATGACGGCGAGCGACGAGTGAGCGGCGTAGAGCGCCTGTGCCGCCGCCAACCCGTCGGACTGGCGGGTGGCAACAACGTCGTTGACAATTTCGAGGCGCTCCGACACCGCCCGGCCCAACTCGGCAATTCGAGCCTGCTGGGCCGGGTTGTCGGCCGTCAGATCTTCGAGGTTCTGCAGGCTGGATGCGACATCAGATAGGGCCTGCTCGCGCTGTGCCAGGTAGCTCTCATCACCCGTAATCACATAGGCCTGGGCCCGGCGCAGGACCTCCGACAGTCCCGCGCTGACGAGGTCTACCTGGTTCAGCACCTGATAGGTGTGCTGGACCGAATCGGCCATGGCACTGGAGCGTTCCAGTGCGCGCATGCCGAGACCGGCAATGACAAGCATAAGGGTGATCGCGCCCGCGAATGCAATCATGACGCTGTTTTCTGGTGCCCAACGACTGGAACGGCGATCCGCCGTCGGCGGGCCCAGTACCTCGGACGCGGTGTTCATCGCGGAGTCCCTGCAATCTGCACACTCGGCGACTCGGTGGCGGCCAGTACGACGCGGGCGGCGTCATCTGCAATCGTCAAAGGACGCAAGTTGGCCGAAGCCAGCAGACCGCGGTACGCCATTCGCTCAGCCGCGCCCGTCAACAACGCTGATACGTCAGGGGTCACGACGAATGGGAAGCGGGCGGGGGCGGCCGCTTTCGCACCCGACGCCGGGCCGACCCATGCCTCGCGGAGCGTTTGCCGCGACAACCCGGCCGCCTGACGTTCCAAAGCGTCAAATGGAATTGGCGCCCCGGTTGGGACCTCTAGCAACAGCTGCGCCTGACGCTCGGCCGCGAGCCAACCTCGGACCACGTCGGGGCGGTCATGCAACAGCGATGCACGAATGACGATGAAGGTCGCGCTAGACATGCCGAGATCGTCGCCGTCAACCAAGCGTACGGCTCCAGTGGTGCGCACCAAGTCAGTAGCGATCGGCTCCCAGACGGCGACCGCATCCACCTTGTGCGTGCGAAGTGACGTTGACAGCACATCGAAGCTCTGGTCCAGGATGCGCGCGGCCTGCACGTGACCCCGATCGAGGACATCGGCCAGAAACAGATCAGCGCATGAGCCGCGCGGCACACCGACCTGCTTGCCCTCCAGCCAATGAATGGCGGCGTCGGGACTCGGCGGTTTCACTCCGGCCTGAGCAACGATGACGTTGCACAGACGCCGACTGACGGAGGAGACCGCGAGAATTCGAAAGTCGCCCTGGGTCGTGTCCTGGGTAACGGTCAGAGTGGGCGCAAGACCCAGATATGCGAGGTCGACATCGCCGCGGCGCAACGCCGGTATCAGCACGTCGGCGCCCCTTGTTCCGACTTTGAAGTCAGCGGCGACACCGGGAGGCAGGCGGTCTGCATAGAGGCGCAGCGCGCGAATCAACCCACCGGACCAAGCCTCCGCAAAGTACGGTTGATAACCGACGTGCAGCGTGAAGGACGCGTTGGGTGTGGACGGTGCCGGATCGTGGGTGCGCGCAGTTACCGAGAACGGCAGTACCGCAAGTACCGCGAACGCCCGGATCCACCGGCGCGCCCGCCCGGTCGGTATGCACACTGTTCTCGTGCGCGGTTCCATCGTGCGGTGTCATCCTTAGACACATCGGCGAGCAGAGTCTGGCGCAGATGTCTGGTCGGCAACGTCGTATCAATCGATCGCCATCGCCACCATTCGGTTGCGTACAGGTCGGAGCGTGTCGCGAACATGTTGAGCGAGCTGCAATCGGGAATCATTTACGTAAACGCTCATTGATATGTCAGTCGAAGCGATCACAAACACTAAGGGCCGATAGCGTTGACCGTCAGCAATGAGACGGCCGACACACAATGAACTGTTTACAGTGTGACGCCGGCACTTAGGCGGGGAACGGCGCCTCCGACCGATGGTCATCGGCGTGAATTCCCGTTGTGGGCAGGAGTGTCACAAAATCGCGGTATCGCGGAGCTGGATTCGGCAGGCTGGTGGTCACCAGGAGTTAAGCTCTAAACCCATCCGCTATTCAAATCCGGGGGGGACGTCGTCCCGGCTCCAGCGGCATTCGGCCAGCCTGCCGCAGTAGCTGTAAGGGGTGATTGCGACCTTTGAACGCGATGCGTCGAGCAGACCAGTAATTGCGCGTGGCGGTCGCGTTTCACTACTCGCTCTCAGTCGTGACCTGCGAGACTGCTCCGGTCCGAGCGCGAAAGCTCCCAGGCCAATATATCTGCTTGATCGCCTGCCGGCATCCGCTCGAGATGATCGGTCGGACGCCGAGGCATTACGGCGCGAGTGCGGTCACCTCTGCGTTGCAGTCGCCCGCTAGTAGCGTGCTACGCGCCCGAGCTCCGGCGACTTCGACCCTGCTCGCCTCGACGTCGGCGAGGAACCTGGCGTCGGCGTGCAGTCTGGCGACTACCGCCGCGCCGACCAGCCGCCCCTCGGTCACGTCGCTTTCCCAGTGCACGTTGCAGATCACGCGGCTGTCCCCGAATGTGCGGCCCCGACGGAAAATCGCGTCAGCCTGGCTGGGCGACACCTCGGCAAGGATCAGCGCCCACGCCCACCCGACAGACGCGTGGCCGGACGGGTATGAGCCATTCGTGCGCAGCCGCTCTTCGGCTGCTGGCGTGCACGTAGGTTGACGATTCACCGCGAACGGTCGTGCCCGGTGATAGCGGTCTTTGGCTGCCGCGGTGGCGGCCCGCGCATCCAATGAACTTCGGCGCAGCAACGTGACGAGATGCGGCGTGCCGGTCGGCGTGACCGCGATACCCAGTGCACACGAGAATACGGAACCGGCGTGGGGGAAGGTCAGGTCGGCATCGTCGGCGGCGATTCGCCAGCGCTGCGAGCCGCGCAACGTGAGCGCCAACCGGTTCAGCTCCGAATCGCGTGCCGCGGCCAAGCTTCCCTCGGCCGGCCGCGATGGAACGAGGGCCACACTATCCGGCAGCGCGGCGGGCGCGAGATAGCCGGCGCCTTCCCAATCGGGGACCGGCGCCAGTGCGCGGTCCAGCTGATCCGCGCCGCGAGTGCCGGCGCACCCGGCGGCAGCGGCCACCCACGCCAAGATCAAGAACGTCCCGCATCTTTGATAGGGCGACGGTGTATTTAGGACCACTCGGACCTCCCACATTTGAAAAATGTTGGCACCAATACACCCCTCCCTTAATCTCGCATCGAGCGAGACCATTACACGCCCACTGCCGTCGGCGCGCGCCGTTACGCGGCTGCGCGCTGGCGGGCCTTAATCAGCGGGTGGAGCGAACCGCACCCTCAGATTCGACGCGGCGAGTACAGCAGCAGGCCGATTAGATGGAGCCCGGCGAGCGCAGCATTTTGCGGACTTCGGCGAGGTGCTCCTCTTCCGCTGCGATCTGCGTTCGCGCGAACTCCTCAAGCATAACGCTGCGCTCACGGACGAGCCCGAGCAGGTTGCGGTACTCCTGGAGGGCTTCGGCTTCATGCGAGTGCGCCTCGGTCAGGATGTCGTTGATGCTGTGTTTGTGGGTTTCGAGCAAAGCTCCGATCTTGAGCGACGGATGCGCGCCCATCGAGGTGATGTGCTCACCGCAGAGCACCGCGTGATCGCGGGATTCATCGGCCTGGGCGCGCAACCACGACGTGATGGGAATCCGGCTGTGCCCGAACACCATGAAGCTGTAGTGGAGATAGCGCACGACCCCTGCGAGCTCGAGTTCGAGGATCTGGTTGAGAGAGGCGATGACGGCCTTGGCCTCTTTGGCATTGAAGGGTGAATCTTTCATTCGATCTTCTCCTTGTGACTGATGTGCTAGATGCCGTGGGCCAGTGCGGCTCGGCGCTTTGCGGTCTGCCCTGGAAGGCGCTGTCACTGCAACCGCGCCATGCGTGATCGGCGACGGGCATGCCGAGTCCAGACGGTTCTCAAAAGCTTCTCGAGACAGTCAAACGCACCGAATGCGGCTCAAGCGGGTGCACGTGAAGGTCAGCGACTCCCGCACGCGGTTCACCGGGGAGACGGTCGACATACCAGAACTCCGCCGCATCCGCACGTAGGCTGAGCGGATTGTAGACACCGAGGCCGGCACTCCAGCCATCGCCGAAGGCGTAGTGGGCATCCGCGTTCCACTCGCCGTACCCGTGACCCTGAACGCGATCATCCGAGGAGAGCGGGAATGCGCTGAGGTAGCGGTATTCCAGGCCACCGCTCCAGGGTCCGAAGTTCTTCACGTACGCATTAAATGACCCTGTAGCAAACGGTGCGTTCGGCAGGAAGTACCCGACGTGTCCGGTACCATCGTCGTAACGAGTGTCAAAACGGGCACGATCGGCGGAATAACTGCCGTAGAGCTCGAGCCAGCGCAATGGCTGATAGGTAACATTGACTTCAAAGCCCTGCCGCCGACTGGCCGGGCCTACAATATCGACGCCGGCATCCGGATCGTACGTGGTCTGCGACTGCGCATGGAGCGTGTATACGGCAACCGTGAGCGCGATCGTGCGCACGAATTGCTGACGGAGGCCGATCTCCTCGCCGGTTTGGCTCGACATCAGCGGCACGCCGGACTGTCCTGTCGCCTGGGCGTGCGTGACGCCGCGGAGGTCATTGCTGTGAAAGCCGCGCCCGGCACTTAGATACAACTCGGTGGACGCGGCGGGCGCGAATATCAAACTGGCCTTGGGTTGCAGCAGAGCGCTACTCGTAGTGCCAGCATTCGTGCCTGTATCCGCGCCATGCATGGAATCCTCGCGCACGCCGAGGACAGACCGAAGTCGGTCCGTCCAGTGCGTCGTCGCCTGAACATAGCCCGCAAGACTTCTGAGGCGCACCGTGTCGCTCTCACTAAAGTTCAGCGGATCATCGGCGGCCGGTATTAGTGCGCGATCTTTGGTGGGCAGGCGCGACAGGTCGTTGAAGTCAGATCGCGTGGCGATACCCGCCAGCAGCTCATTGTCCACGCCGGCCAACGAGGCGGGGCGTTGATAGGCGATCGAAGCACCGACGGTCATACGATCCTCGTGCTGTGCTTCCTGATCGCCGTTCACCGGATCGACGAGAAAATGCGTGAAGTCGTTCCATAGTGTCAGGTGATTGCTGATGGCGTAGGCGTTGGCGCTGATCTGTCCGTCGGCAATCGTTCGATGGTACTGGAGCGAGAGACTGGCGCGCTGCGCTTGCCCGCCGTCAGACGGATCGAGGGACCCGAAGCGGCTGATGAGACCTTCCGTGATCGCGCGCTCGGGTTGATCGGTCGTGGAATTCCAGAGGTCGTGATAGAACATCCCGGTCAGCGAATAACCGTCGTGCTCCGTGCCGTCGCTGTAGCGCAGCACGGCATTGATCTTGCGTTGGTCGTCCGGGTTAACCCATGGGCCGTCGTAATGCTGGAGTTCAAGCGCTCCGAGCACCTGACCGTTGCCCGCTGAGGCCGAACCGGCCGTGACGAACCGCTCGAAGCCGAGCGTTCCGGCAGTCGCTGAGGCCTGGTTGTCGATCGTGTCCAAATAGCTCAGATGCACTGAGCCGACCGATGCGAAATCGCCTTCGTCCGCGTAGTAGGTGCCCTTCGTATACTCGATATTGGTCGCGAGCTCCGGGATTATGAAATTCAAATCGGTGTAGCCTTGGCCATGCGCGTGCGTCGGTTCGTTGATGGGCATGCCGTCGACGAACGTCGCAAGGTCGGTGCCATGGTCGAGGTTGTAACCGCGCATCAGGTATTGATTCGCTTTGCCCTCGCCGCTGTGCAGAGTGACCTCGAGGCCCGGAACCGTCTCGAGTAGCTGGCCCGGACGATAGGCGGGCGTCAAAGCGAGCTCATCGTTGACTATGACACCCTGGCTGGCCGTGGTAGCCGTGCCGATCAGGTTGATGCGGCTGGCGGTCACCGTCACTTCCTGGAGCTCGCCGGTGGTTGTTGCTTCCGTTGGTGACACTGGATCCGAAACCTGAGCCTCGTCGGCTCGAGCCGGCGAAGTGCAACGTAACAATCCCACGCCGACAACCGCACTACAGAAGATCACGCTCCATCGAACCATCACGTCTGACTCGTACTTGGGCGTCCCCGTCGCAAACAAATATAAATACGAATGCGTCTTATTCGCAATCATGGATAACGCTTAGGCCCAGTTCGGTATGCGCGGGCAGGGACACTGGCGAGAGCAAGACGCTGTCCGGGGCTGCAGCGCATGTAGGGGCTTGAAAAAGAGATAGATTCGCCGCGGGACGCAACAGAGAGAGACAGCTGAGCACAAATGCTTCGTTTCACGCACTTTCGCTTCGTTCGCGAGCGCGACGGAAGGCGAGCTTGCGACCAAGCGCGGGCTAACGTCGCCGGATGCCGTAGAGACCGCCGCAAGCGTTGTCAAATTAAATTCATCTAAAACAATACGTTAGTGTGATCCGAGACCGGCGACTTTGTCTGTTATGAGATGTGCTTTGCGGTTTATACTCTTGTTATTGCGAATGCTTCTTATTAGCATCTAAACCCCTGCGCGCTGGGCCGACGATGACCTGTCAGAGCGATCGCCAGAGTACGTCACGATGACGAAACCGGTCCCGTGCCGTGAATCTGGGCGCCGACTAGCCTCGGGCGCCGCAGTCGTGCTGGCGCTACTCGCGTCCTATCCGGCCGTCGCGGCACCACCGCCGATATCGGTGCCGATCAGTTCCGAGCAAGCCGCGGGCGGCCAAACGGCTGATCTCACCACCTTCCTGAGCAATCTCAAGCGCACCAACTTTCTGCTCGGTGACCTATTTGGCGTGCGCACGTTCTTAAGCCAATACGGAATCTCCTTCGCCCTGCAGGAAACCAGCGAAGTGCTGGGGAACGCCAACGGGGGCACCCGGAAAGGGGCGGCGTACGACGGACTGACGCAAGCCGTCCTGCAGCTCAGCACGCAACGCGCGTTCGGTCTGTACGGTGGGTTATTCAACGTCAGTGCCCTGCAGATCCACGGCCACAACCTCAGCACCGATAACCTTTCAACATTGCAGACCGCAAGCGGCATCGAAGCCGACCGGGCGACTCGCCTGTGGGAGCTTTGGTACGACCAGAAATTCCTCGAGGAGGACCGTCTCGACGTCCGCGTCGGCCAGCAAAGCCTGGACCAGGAATTCATCGTCAGCCTCAATGCGAACTACTTCGTCAACACGATGTTCGGCTGGCCGGCCTTGCCCTCCTATGATCTTCCGGGTGGCGGTCCGGCGTATCCGTTGTCGGCGCCAGGCGTTCGGGTGCGTCTTCGACCGGTCGAATCGGTGAACGTGCTCGTGGGCGTATTCAATGGAAGTCCAGTCAACAACAACTCGGGTGATCCGCAGCAACAGAACGGGTCGGGCACGAGCTTCCCCCTGCACGGCGGACTACTCGTCTTCACCGAACTACAGTACGCGTACCCCTCACTCGGTAGCATGGTGTATCCCGGCGAATCGGCGCCGCTTGCGCGCACCTATCGCATCGGCGCCTGGTACGATTCCGAAAGCTTTGCCGACCAGCGCTTCGACCAGAACGGGGTGCCCCTGGCGAGCCCTGCCAGCAGTGGCGTGCCCGCCAGCCATCACGGCAACTACTCGATGTACGCGGTCGCAGATCAGATGCTGTGGCGCAATCAGGCCGATCCGAACAACACCCTCAACGCCTTCGCGCGGGTCATGGGTGCGCCGCAAAGCGACCGCAATTTGATCGGTTTCAGCATGAACGCGGGCCTCATCTACCATGAACCATTCCGCAATCGCCCCGACGACACGTTCGGCATCGGCATGGGCAGCGTCCGCGTGAGCAGCACCGTGGCCAACTATGACCGCGACGTCGCCGCGTCTGCCGCACTGACGAACCCGGGGAGTTACCACCCCATCCGAAGTTCGGAAACCTACGTCGAGCTGACCTACCAGTACCAGGCACGGCCGTGGTGGCAGCTGCAACCGGATTTTCAATACGTGTTCAACCCGGGCGCAGGCGTCGTCGACCCGAATGCTCCGACGAGGCGCATCCGGAATGAACTCGTGCTGGGCCTGCGAACCAACATTTTATTCTGAGGGAACCGCCCGTGATGGACGACCGCAACAGGATGAACTCGCAGCACTGCGCGGCGCTGCGCCCTAAAGGCCTTTCGCGCGGACTGTGGCTCACGCTGCTGCTCGCCGGTGCCACCGGCGCGGCGTCGGCGGGAGAGCCGAAGGGTTTACTCGAGACAGTTCATCACCACGTCACGCTGACCTCATCAGTCACCGACAACGGCGACCTGAACCCCTATGCCGTCATCGTGGCACCGGTCTCGGCCGGGAAAATCGCAAAGGACGACGTGCTGGTCGACAATTTCAACAATATCTCCAATCTGCAGGGCACAGGCACGACGATCATCGATTACCGGCCGTCCACCAAGCAAACGATGCTGTTTGCCCGGTTGCCCCAAAAACTGCCCGAGTGCCCAGGCGGCGTGGGCCTCAGCACGGCCATGATCATGTTGAAATCGGGCTGGGTCATCGTGGGCAGCACCCCGAGTACCGACGGCACGACCGCCACGAAAGGTGACGGGTGCGTGATTGTGCTCGATCCGAATGGGCAGATGGTCGAGGCCTGGTCGGGGCCGACTATCAATGATCCCTGGGGCAACATGGCGGTGGTCGACAACGACTCCACGGCCACGCTCTTTATCAGCATGGCCGGCTTCGACTTGCCGAGCCCGGACGTGATCGACCCGTCGACGGGCTTTCCGACAATCCTGCACAAATCGACCGTACTGCGGCTGGAGCTGCAAAATCCCGAAGGGAAGCCTCCGGTGCTCGTCAGTCAGACGGTGGTCGCTGACGGTTTCGCCCAGCGCGCCGACCGAGACAACTTCCTGCTCGGGCCGACCGGCCTGGCGCTGGGCTCCGACGGCACTCTCTACGTGACCGACGGCCTCGATAATCTGATCGTCGCGATCCCTGATGCGTTGACACGGACAACGAGCGCCGGTACTGGACGAGTCGTCACACAGGGCGGGCTTCTAAGCTGGCCGCTGGCCATGGTCTACACGCCCGCTGGTCACCTGTTGGTCTGCAATGGTCGGGACGGGCAGGTGGTCGAGATTGATCCGATCGCGGGCAAACAGATCTACAGCCAATGGATCGATTCCGACCAGGCTCAATCGCCTCCCGGCAATGGCGATCTGTTCGGCATCGCGCTGACACCTGACGGTGAAGGTTTCTATTACATCGAGGACGATATGAATACTTTGGTGCGGGGTGGCAAATGAGCCGCGCGGACGACCCGCAAGTGCCGGGCCGCAGGCGCTTCTTCGCGAGCGCGGCGGGTGCGGTCGCTGTCACGGCAATCGGTCCCGCTGCGCGTGCCGCTGCGGCCGCAGCGGCGAGTGACATCGAACCCTTCTGGGGCATGCATCAAGGCGGCATTGCGACGCCTCAACAAGCCCACGCTTATGTGGCCGCCTTCGACCTGACGACGGCAAAGCGCGCCGATGTCATTGGATTGCTCCGCGCATGGACGACCGCTGCTGCGCGCCTGACGCGAGGACTCCCGGTCGCGGCATCAACAGATGATTCTGGCGCCGAGCCGGCGGACTCCGGCGAGGCTCTCGGGCTGCCAGCGCGACGACTGACCATCACATTCGGATTCGGTGCGGACCTTTTCATCAAGGGTGATGTCGACCGTTATCGTCTGGCGCAGAGCCGACCAGAGGCACTGATCGACCTCCCGCGCTTCAACGGCGACAAGCTCATACCGGAACGCACGGGCGGGGATCTGTGCGTGCAGGCCTGCGCGGATGATCCTCAAGTCGCGTTCCATGCGGTCAGGCAGCTCGCGCGCCTTGCCTATTCTGCCGCCAAGATGCGCTGGGCCCAGGCCGGCTTCGTCCCGTCCTACAGCAAGCAGGAAACTCCACGCAACTTGATGGGCTTCAAGGACGGAACCATGAATGTGCCGGTGAACAATCGGGCGCTGATGGACCAGTTCGTTTGGGTCGGCGCGGAGGGCGGATGGATGAGGCACGGCAGCTACCTCGTGGCTCGGCCCATCCGCATCGCCTTGGAGCATTGGGATCGCATGAAGCTCGGGTTTCAGGAGCAGGTGGTCGGGCGTCACAAACGATCTGGCGCGCCACTCGGTCGCGAGTACGAGACAGACGCACTGGATCTCGATGCGACTGATTCTGATGGCAATCCGCGCATTCCGGAGAATTCGCACGCTCGACTCGCTGCGCCCGAGAGCAACGATGGCGCGCAGGTTCTGCGCCGCCCATACTCATATGACAACGGCTTGAGCTTTACGGCTGAGCGTTGGCCGCCCTGGCGCCAGGGTATGGAATTCGATGCCGGACTGTTGTTCGTTTGCTATCAGCGCGACCCACGCACAGGCTTCGTGAAAATCTTCGACAAGATGTCAAAGTTCGACATGATGAATCAGTTTGTCACGCACGTTGGAGGTGGACTGTTCGCCTGTCCGTCCGGTGCGGCGGAAGGCGGCTATATCGGGCAAACACTGTTCGAGATCGCCTAGGCCGGGCACGATATGATTAACGGAGCGCCGCCATTCATTCGGCCGCGAGGTCTGCTGCTTTCCGTATGAGCGCGATGCGTGCTCCGATCGCGCTGTTTCGGGACGGGCCCTGGGTGACCGTGTTACTTCAGAACCTGTGAGGGCGGCGTGGACCTTCGAAAGATCAGCTATGGCGGGACAGCTGCCGTTGTCACCGGGATGGGCTTGGTTATCGGGCTCGACGCGGCGGGCAGTACACGCAGTGCGATAGTGGCCAGCCTGCTGATCTTTGCGATTGCCGACAATCTATCTGACTCGCTCAGCATTCATATGTACCAGGAGTCAGAGCGCCTCGAGGAGCGTGCCGCCTTTCGTGCCACCGTCGCAAATTTTGCGACCCGATTAGGACTGTCGGTCGGCTTTGCGGCAATTGTCATCCTTCTGCCACCGTCGCTCGCAGTGGTTGCGGCGCTAGGCTGGGGCGGTCTCGCGCTCCTCGCACTGACTGCGCTCGTCGCGCGGGACCGGGGTGCGCCAATCGCGCCTGAGATCGCCAAGCACTTCGCGGTGGCAGCCGTGGTGATCGCTGCCAGCAAGGGCATCGGGAGCTGGTTGCAACACGCCATTGGGTGACCAAACTGGCATCAAGGTAAGAATCTGCTCCGGAGAACCGCTGGCTCCAGACCCTTGGTCCGGCATCACGGATTCGAGACTTTGCGGACGAGAGGCTATGCGTTCCCGGGAGAGTCAAGCGGTGGCTGGCGCTTGAGCTATTGATCGGCGCCTCGCTCTGCATGTGCATCGCCCAGGCGGTTGCGCGGCACGTTCCCCTGCTGCCGGACGCCACCTAAGATCTTTAGCGTGGTAATCCCTTTCTTGAGGTGACCCCCTGAAGCTTAAGCCGTCGAAGCGCGGGGTCGACCTCGTCTGCCTCGAGATCCACGATCCAGAGATCAACCTGGCGCGCGCGCCGGCAGGTCGTGCTGCGCGAGGGCATCGACGCCGACAGCGCGCGCAATATCCAGCGCGCGATCAAGGACTCCAAGCTCAAGGTGCAGGCCGCGATCCAGCGGGACAAGGTCCGCGTCACCGGCAAGAGCCGCGACGAGCTGCGGGCGGCGATCGCGCTCCTCAGGCGGCAGAAGCTCGAGATGGCACTGCAGTTCACCAATTTCCGGGGCTAGGCGTGAATTCCCAGAACGTCATTCGCTGCCGGCGGATGACATTGCCGAACCGGCCTTGATTGCTGGAGGGGCCTTCTGAAACAGACAGGCATGACTCGGCCACGAGAACAACCGGGCGGCGAAGCGCTGCTGCTTTGCGTCAGCGGCGCACTATGCGGGAGATGTAGTCGTTGACTGCTTCGAGATCCGCGTCCGTGTAGCCGCGGATGGCTTGAATCATGTCCGGGTTCGAATTGCGCCGTCCTCCATCCCGGATCGCGATTGCCTCGCGGAGCAGATACCGGAAATGCTGGCCCTGTAGCCGAGGGAAGAATTCCGCGGCGCTACCCATGCCCTCTTTTCCGTGGCACCGGGCACAGTCTCGCTCGTAGAGGTCTTGGCCACGCTGCGGGTTCGTACCCGGCCCGATGCCGTGTTTGGCCGGCACGGGCAGGCCCTGGACGAAGACTGCGATGTCGGCCATATCCTGCGGGGTCAGCACATGCTTGTCGACGAACGGGGACATCTTCCAGTTGTCGCGGTCGCCGGCGCGGATGTCCGCCATCTGCTTGATTAGCACCGAGGCGTGCTGGCCCGCCAGCCGGGGATAAGATCCGTCCGGGCGGCCCGCAGCGTCCTTGAGGTGACAGCCCCGGCATGGCTCGAACGCGACCTTTCCACGCTCCTGGTCACCTTTTGCATCGAGCGCCTGTCGCCTGTCCGCAGTCATCCGGTTCCAGGTGAAGCCGGCTGCCTCTGCTCCAGGCGCGCGCGGCGGGGTTGGCGGCTGGCTCTGGGCCGGCGCATCGAGAGCGGAGAGCAGGAGACACAGGGCGATCAGAGGAAGCTTTTTCATCAGTCGTCTCGCTAGGTCCCGTAGCGACTCACTGCAGGCTTGCCAGGTACTCAGCGACGGCTACGATCTCAGCGTCTGTCAGGCGCTTGGACACGGCATTCATGTACTTGACGTTGGTGCGGCTTCCACTCCGAAACCGCCTGAGCTCCTGCACCACGTACTCTTGATTCTGCCCTGCCAGTCGCGGGAAGCGCTCGCTGCCGCTGCCGTCGTCCTCGTGGCATCCGGAGCAGCTTGGCACACCCGATTCCTCATTACCCTCTTCGTAGATCCGCCGGCCGGCCTCGAGCAGCGTCGCGTCGTGCACGGTACCGGGAGCCGGGCTCTGGCTCGCGTAATAGTCGGCAAGCCCGGGGATGTCCGCTTTCCTGAACTGGGAGAGGATCGGCGCCATCGTGTCGTTGCGGCGCTTGCCGTCCAGCATGTCCTCCAGTTCCCGGGCGAGGTATTCACGATGCTGTCCGGCGAGCTTCGGGAACAACGGCACGGCGCTGTTGCCGTCAGACATGTGACACGAGCTGCAGACGGTCGACACGAGCGTCCCGATGCGGGCATCGGGCTGCACGACAGTGGCTGCCGACACGCTGGCGCAGGGGACCAGAGCCAGGCATGCCAGCAAGATCAGGCGGTGCGTCGTGTGCACCCTCCAGTGGCGGCTGATTCCCGCAACGGACCGCTGCATGGCTTTCCCCCGACATGCCGCGAAGGACTGCTCACGACCTTCGGGCCCGCTTCGGGATCGAAGGCCTGTCGTCTTCAAGATCTTACCGGCGCACGGAGCATCTAAACAGTGTCCGGATTTGTGGTAGTGGTCAGGATTCTGCAATTTGTAGCGGTTTCTCGGAGTTCCTACACAGCGATCAGGCACTTGGGGGTGGCGGGGCCTGATGGCGAGCGATCGGGTGCAAGTGGCTGAAGTCGAATCCTGGTTTCGAAGAAAGCGCTACTTTTTGCAGCTTTCTGACGCCGACCCCGGTGCCGAATACGCGAAAGCGGCGGTTGCACCACGGTACAGCCGCCACCTCCGCCACTTCAGGTCACACGAGGTCGAAGCGGTCGAGGCTCATCACCTTGTTCCAAGCCGCGACGAAGTCATTCACGAACCTTGGGTGCGCGTCGGAACTCGCATAGACCTCGGCCAGGGCCCGAAGCTGTGAGTTCGAGCCGAACACCAGATCGATACGTGTGCCGGTCCACTTGACCGCACCCGTCCTGCGGTCGCGCCCCTCGAACACGTCCTTCGCACCCGACGTCGCCTTCCACTCCGTGCTCATGTCGAGCAGATTGATGAAGAAGTCGTTGGTCAATGCCCCCGGCCGCTTGGTGAAAACTCCATGCGCGGACTGGCCGATGTTGGCATTGAGGACGCGCAGGCCGCCCACGAGCACCGTCATCTCCGGCGCAGTCAGCGTCAGCAATTGAGCCCGGTCGACCAGTAACTGTTCAGCAGGTATAGCGAACAGGCTCTTCTGGTAGTTGCGGAAGCCATCGGCAACCGGCTCCAGAACTTTGAACGATTCCACGTCGGTCTGTTGCTGCGAAGCGTCCATGCGTCCCGGCGTGAATGGCACGTTCACGCTGACGCCGACCTTCTTTGCGGCCTTCTCAACCCCGGCGCAGCCGGCCAGTACGATCAGGTCGGCAAGCGAAACCTTCTTGCCGCCTTTGGCCGTCTTGTTGAACGCCGTCTGGATGCCCTCGAGAGTCTTCAGCACCTTCGCGAGCTGCGTCGGCTGGTTGACTTCCCAGTCCTTCTGCGGCGCCAGCCTGATGCGCGCGCCGTTCGCGCCGCCGCGCTTGTCCGAGCCGCGAAACGTGGAGGCCGATGCCCAGGCGGTGGAGACCAGCTGCGATACGGACAACTTCGACGCCACGATCTTCGCCTTCAGCGCTGCAACGTCCTGCTTGCTGATCAGCTTGTGATTGACCGCGGGAATCGGGTCCTGCCAGATCAGTTCTTCCGTCGGTACTTCTGGTCCGAGGTAGCGCGCGCGCGGACCCATGTCGCGGTGCGTCAGCTTGAACCAAGCGCGGGCGAACGCATCTGCGAGATGGTCGGGATGCTCGAGAAAGCGCCGCGCGATCTTCTCGTACGCCGGGTCGAAGCGTAGTGAGAGGTCCGTAGTCAGCATAGTCGGTGGGTGACGCTTGCTCTTGTTGTGGGCATCAGGAATGGTTCCAGCGCCGGCTCCGCCCTTCGCGACCCACTGGTGGGCGCCGGCGGGGCTCTTGGTCAGTTCCCATTCGTAGCCGAACAGGTTCCAGAGGAAGCTGTTGCTCCACTTCGTCGGCGACGTGGTCCATGTGACCTCGAGCCCGCTGGAAATCGCCTCACCGCCCTTGCCCGTGCCGAATGTGCTCTTCCACCCAAGCCCTTGTTCCTCGATGCCGGCGGCTTCCGGCTCCGGACCCACATGCGATGCGGGGCCGGCACCGTGGGTCTTACCGAAGGTATGGCCGCCAGCGATCAGCGCGACTGTTTCTTCGTCATTCATCGCCATTCGACCAAAGGTCTCGCGAATGTCCTTGGCCGCCGCGACAGGATCAGGGTTGCCGTTTGGACCCTCGGGGTTAACATAGATGAGGCCCATTTGCACTGCAGCGAGCGGATTTTCGAGGTCCCGAACGCCGGAGTAGCGCTTGTCGCCGGCCAGCCACGTCTTCTCGGCACCCCAGTAGATGTCCTGATCCGGCTCCCACACGTCCTCGCGGCCGCCGCCGAACCCGAAGGTCTCGAAGCCCATCGTCTCCAATGCGACGTTGCCCGTGAGTATCATCAGGTCGGCCCACGAGATCTTGCGGCCGTACTTCTGCTTGATCGGCCACAGCAGGCGACGCGCCTTGTCGAGGTTCACGTTGTCGGGCCAGCTATTCAGCGGCGCGAAGCGTTGCTGGCCCCTTCCGCCACCGCCGCGGCCGTCACCGACGCGGTAAGTGCCGGCACTGTGCCAGGCCATGCGGATGAACAGCGGCCCGTAGTGGCCGAAGTCCGCAGGCCACCACTCCTGCGAGTCGGTCATCAGCGCCGCGATGTCTTTCTTCACGGCCGCGAAGTTGAGGCTCTTGAACTCCTTGGCGTAGTCAAAGTCCTCGCCCATCGGGTTGGACTTGGAGGAATGCTGGTGCAGGATGTCCAGCCGCAGCTGGCTCGGCCACCAGTCGCGGGTCGAGGTGCCGGTCGCAGCGGCGTGATTGAAGGGACACTTGCCTTGAGTTGACATGGTCTTTCGGTTCCGCGGGTGGGTTGATGGATTGGCCCGTGAATTGGAACCTACGCCAAGGTCTTGACCCCGGCAATTCGCAAGTTCCGATCGTGACGATAGATGGCGTCTATCGGAGATCAATGCTGTGACACAACTTTGTCGCTCTGAGTTTCTTTAGTAGATCTCCTTATTCCTTTAGTGGGAGTCCCCTGCAGGAAGCCTGCTGGCGCTGAACCGGACTGTGCCGCGTGGTGGCTCCGGAGTCCTTTACTTCCAGGGTAGGCGTCGCACCACAGCCGTTGACGGCTCGGACACGCGCTGCGGAACGCCTTTCCCGGGCCTTGGAAGCCGGCCGTCGGTGAAGTTTCAGGCGGCCGTCGGCCTCCGCCCCGACGACAACGAGCGGCATACCGAAGCGCCGGGCCAGGGCCAGCGTCTCGGAATTGATGGCGCGAGTGTGCATGACGAGCGCGTTGATCCGGTGAGCCCGCGCGTATCGCACTGCGCGCTGCAGGAGCGCCGTCGCAAGCCCGTGTCGTCGATAGGGCGATAGCACGGATATTCCCACCTCGAGACCGTCCTTGGCGGCGGCGAATTGGGCGACGGCGACGAGATCGAGATCGCGATTGAGGATGCCGTACGAGGGCTGCCCCTTCGCTTCGACCGAGTCGACGTAGGCGGCGACGCCTTCGGGCCGAATTGCCTGTCCAAATCGCTGACGTAGGTCGTCCGCACTGAGCGCCGAGAAGTGCGCGAGCAACGCCGCGCGGTCTCGCGGCATTTGAAGCGGCACAATGCTAATTCGAACTGGCCTTTTCACGCGGGTCGAGACACCCGTCACGGAATACGTGGCCGGCGGCTGTCGCTTCCAGACAGACCGGTCAACTCCTCCAAGGGAACATGGGGTGTACTCAAGATTCGGAGACTTATGCACGATAGCGGCGGTGCGCCATCTGAGAAACCGGCTTTTTGCGGAATCCCTACGACCGTGGGTTCGCCAGACAAAAGTTCCTTGATGCATTGTGTGAGCGAATAATGATGTGAGTTTTCTTAACGTGTGTCCTTTCTGCAGGAGTCAACGCCCATTAAAGAAAGTCCGACAGTACGGGACAAAATAGGTTTTCATTAATGTAAAGTCAGGAAGCGCGAGACGAACCGCGAGAAGCTGAAGATGGCACAGTAGGTGCCCGATCACGACGCCAGCGGAACAGTGGAGGGTACGATTGGTCGAATGATCAAACGAGCTTGGATGCGGTCGAGAGGATTCCGATCTGAGAATGCAGCACTAGCCGTCGAACAGCAAGAGCGTTCGGCTCGTGTACGCGCGCCACAGATCGGATCCGTCTGCTGGAGACCTTATGCAACCCAAAGACCATTGGGACAAAATCTATGCGGCGAAACGGCCCGACGCCGTCAGCTGGTATCAGCAGCATGCGGACATTTCCCTTCGCCTGATTCGCGAGACCGGCGCAGCGCCTGATGGGGCGATCATTGACGTGGGCGGCGGAGCGTCGACGCTGGTCGATGATCTGCTGACCGACGGGTTCACAAACGTGACGGTCCTCGACGTCTCCGCCGCCGCTCTGGAGGCCGCCCGGCGAAGGCTCCGCCCTCGTGCCTCGTTGGTGCACTGGCTCGAAGCCGATATCACGCACGCCGCCCTCGCTCCGCACGCCTATGACGTGTGGCACGATCGTGCGGTGTTCCATTTCCTGACCGCGCCCGGGGACCGACTCGCGTACGTGCAAGCTGTGCTCCGCGCCGTCAAGCCGGGCGGCCACGTGATCGTCGCGACGTTCGCAGAAGATGGACCTACGGAATGCAGCGGCCTGCCCGTCGTCCGTTACAGTGCAGATGCGTTGCACTCCGAGTTCGGGGAACCATTCTCCCTGCTGCGCCATGAGAAGGAAGCCCATCAAACGCCCTTTGGGAGCGTTCAGCAGTTCGTCTATTGCTACTGCCGCAAGTTGGGGCGGTAGCCTAAGTTGATCGCTGACACACAAGGGCGCCGTAATCCTGGTCGCTATCGACCGTTTCGCCGAATACCGCAGGCCGTCAGGCCTCAGCGCCGGCCGCCATTCCCATGTAGCCGGCGCGTCGGCAGACGTTCAAGTGACTCAAGCGCAACCGCTTCGCCGCACACCGATCAATGCGCGTCTGCGACCTTCGGAGCCGGCGGCGATGCTTTCAGGTAGGCGTCGTCGGGCGATGCAGATACGCCGCGATCAAACCAAGAATCACGATCAGAATGCCGTCCAACACAATCTGCTTGATCACAAGCAAGCCGGGCATTGGCTGAATGACATAATAGATCAGGTAAGTCGGCACAACCGTCAACAACGCGACTGCCACGCCAAAACGAAGTCCTTGCTGTAACCAGGGCTTGGCTTCGACACCTCGTGCGTAAATCCAGACGAATGCGGCCGCCAGGGTCACATGAGCCAGTAGCATCAGCGGGAAGAGGTGCTGTGCCTCAGCGTCCGGTCTCATGAGGCCAGCCAACTTTGCGTAGTCATCGTGCAAGAGGAGGCCGTGAACTACAAAGTTACCGGCCATCCATGCGATAAATATTGCGCCCCATGCAATCAAGAACTTCTTGTTCATGATTTCCTCCGTGTAACCAATAGTGTCTGCGTCGCCACCGAACGCCGGGTATCCCGGCGGCCATCGCCGCAACGCTGAGCGGTGTGCGACGACAGTTGGAGTGGTCGGAGTGGTCGTCGCCTCGATCAGCCGGGCAGCGGTCGTGTACTGGAGAAACGATCCAAAGCAGTGGCCGCAATCCCGATGACACTTTCATCGTGCGCCGGCGCGGCGGTCAGTGCAATAAAACCCGCCGAGAACATGCCGGCTCCGCTAAGTCCGGACATGAGGATCATGTCGAAGCGGCCGCGCACGTTTTACCACCCAGAGAGCAACCAGAAGTGCGGCGTGTGCAGTGCAGCGAGAAAGCGAATGACCAAGCTTGACGCCGCGGCCCGCCGCTCTTTCCGCAGCGGAATTCCGTCATTTTGGCTTACTGGCGAAGACTGAGCTAACCCTATTGTGCGGCACACACCCCTCACTTCTGGTTACGCTCCACCGCTCGCTTGCTTCGGCAGGCATTTCACCGTGCCGTAGGAGCAGAACACGCAGCAGCCGCCCGGCTTGGGCTTGAGCAGGATTCCGCAACGCGTGCACTCATAGAAATACTGGCATGCGTCCACGGGCATGCGCTCGACCTGCGCATGCGCACAGGACGGGCACATGAGAATCGACTCCAGCACGAGCGCTGTCATCGATGAGCACCGTTCCACACTCGGTCGCGGTGAACTCTACACCCCGCCGAATAACGTTTGTGCGAGTCCCCGCGCGTCTGGCGCCGTCTGGCCCCAACCGGACCGAGGTGCCGCCATCGTAGGTGGCGCAGCGGACGTCAACTCTCCCTTTGCCGCCGATGCTCGCGCTGAGACCTGACTTCGACAGATTCAGCCGCAGCCCGACCGCGATCCGGATGCGACGAAAGAAGCGGAGGCCCATACCATCAAGCGACGAGCGTCTCATCGCCCTGTCCAGCTGCACCGCCGGACCCGGCAATGAGACCCTCAGCCACGTCGGTTAGGCTAACGGCACGGTGGGTTAGGTGTTAGGTATGCTTCGCCGCGAGGGACCATACGGTAGAGGGCACCAGATGGCACACGGACTCAGGGCAGTTATCCTCGCCGGGGCGCTGGCGTTCACCGCTCTGGCAACAGATTCTGCGCACGCGGCGGATCCTGTCATCGGGACGTGGAAGCTGAACCTCGCGAAATCGACGTGGGCTCCCGGCCCGACGCCCAAGAGCCAGATCCGTACTTACGCTGAGTCGGCGCAGGGCGTGACGCTGACGATCAAGACGATGGCAGCGGACGGCGAGCAAACCACGACCAGCGTGACCTTCAAGGACGACGGCACACCGGCCGCGGTCAGCGGCAATCCTGAGTACGACATTCTGTCGGAGAAGCGGGTGGATGCGCTGACAGCCCAAATTATCTTGATGACGGCGGCCAAGACCGTCGGTACCGCGGTCCGCACTGTGTCGAAAGACGGCAAGACGATGACCTTCTCGTGGAAGGGCACGAGTATTGCCGGTGTGAAGTACGACAGCACATTGGTCTATGAACGGCAGTAGTGCTCGGCCCGCGGCATAGCCAGACAGCTTGTTGCATGGTTCGTGCCGAGCAGTCCACAAGTCCTCATACTCTCTAATAACATGAATAACGGCGCTCCGCCGGTGTCCCGCGGGCCCCTGCCGCCGGCCTATTTCCTAATTGCAATACTGCTGATCGCCGTGCTGCATTTCTTCGTTCCCATCGTGCAGTTTGTTACCTCGCCGTGGCGCGTCGCCGGCTCTGTGCCCATCGTAGTGGGTGTAGGGCTGAACGTATGGACCGACCGGCTCTTCAATCGTGCAGGGACGGCCGTCAGGCCATTTGAACCGTCGACTACGCTCCTGGTCGAGGGCCCGTTTCGGTTTAGCCGAAACCCGATGTACCTCGGTATGACACTCATCCTGGCCGGTATCGCGACGAGTCTCGGAAGCGTCTCACCCTGGCTTGTCGTCGTGCTGTTTATTTGGCAGATCACGGAGCGCTTCATCGTTCCGGAAGAACGCAAGCTCGAGCGAACCTTTGGTCACCAATATCAAGCGTACAGAGCCAAGGTTCCGCGGTGGCTTTGAACGGCGTGTTGCGCGAAGCTCAAACCTGCAATCCGCGCCGACCGGGCGTTCGTTAGTGACGGATGTTGAGCAAGACGTTCTCATCGCTACCGGATGGAGGTCTCACCGCCCGTTTCACTGGAGTGCGGTCGATGCCAAATGGGTCCGGATGACGTTTCAGCCGCTCGAGCGATCACTGCTGAACCGAAGCATTGGCCGTTCACGTTCTAAGCAGCTCACCCGCCACATTGGGCGTGCGCCCACCGTGCAAGTGCGAAGACAACGCCTGCAAAATACAGCACGCCAAAGATGAGCTTGTTGTACTTGGCGAGCCACTCCGGAAGATAGATATCGAAGTTATCTCGCCGATCGTCCGTGTAGCGCGCCGCCACTGAAGTGAGCGGACAGTGCCACTTGTTTAGAACCAGGACCACTGCCTCGAAAGCGACGATGGCAGTAAGCCACGCGGCAGCCAGACATTCACCACGCCAGGAAGCATACGGAATCGCGAAGATGCAGCCAGCAAGAAACACCCAAATGAGCGTATGGGCTCCCTTGATTGCCTTCAACGCAGCGGGGGTGATCTCGGTGGGCTGGCGCTCTTGCATCACAAGACGAGTCGCTATTTCATTTCCTTGTCGTCATTGACGCGACTCTCACCGGTGGCGCCATGGCCGCGAACAGCGATTCGAGGTCGCGACCAGCGACTTTGGTTCAGGCCGCGCTGAATTTCCCCTCTATTGGAGGGCGGTTCAGTCCGGCTGCCGACTGCCGCGGTCACTGTCGCGCCAGGCACCACAACGCGACCGAAGCAGCTCCCGATCAATGGCCTGCGATGCCTCGCGAGCGACCGTGGACTCGTCTGGATTTCTCCAGCACCGGGAACTTATTACTCTCCGACTACGAGACCACGACGACATTGCGACCCGCAGCCTTGGCCTGGTAGAGAGCCGTATCCGCGCGTCCAAGCAGATCCTTGGGCGTGGTCGGCTGGTCGGGTGGGTGAACGCACGCGCCGAGGCTGAGCGTCACGCGTACGGTCGCCTCCTGAATACGAATTGCCTGCGCAGCCACCCGACTTCTGACGCGGTCCAGCACGTCAGTCAACTCGGTTGCCGCGACTGCAGGAACGATGAGCAGAAACTCCTCCCCACCCAGCCGGCACACAGTGTCGCCCGTACGCACACTGTCGACCATCGTTGCCGCCACCCTCTTTAGGACGATGTCGCCGGCCGAATGGCCATGACTATCATTCACGTCTTTAAATCGATCCACGTCCGCGATACACACGCCGAGGCCTTCATTCTGACCGGCGCCATTGGTGATCGCATGTTCCAACAATTCCAGCCCCCCGCGGCGGTTCCAGAGGCGCGTGAGATCGTCGAGTAAGGCCTGCCGGCGCGCTGTATTGAGCTTCATCAGCAGCCGCTCTTGGGCGCCACCCGCCTCGAGCAGGAACAGCTCACGCTGCGCCAGCTGCCCGACCTCGTCCAGGACCGCGGTCATGTCATCCGTCGATTGTTGCGGTGCGGTGTCATAGGCCACGAGGGCGCCGATGACTTGATCGGTCTGATCCCGAAGTGGATAGACGGCGATAAATCGTACCCCTGGAGACCGCGTCACCAGATCGTGAAGGCGGCAGCGGGCGTCTTGGAGGGTGTCGTCCACCAGCACACGAACTCCGTCGCGCGCGAGTGACGCGGCGAGACTCTGCGTGACAGGCACCTCCCACAAATCGGAGCCGTCGGCGGCTTTAATCCATTCTCGTTCGCCGTCGAATAGGCTGATGGTGACTGTCTGTACTCCCAAGGCGCGCCGCGCCAGATGCGCCAGACGGTTAAATCGGGCTTCGAGCGGCGTATCGAGCAGGTCCCCCATGCGCAGTGTCGCGAGCTGCAGCGTCTCGGTTCTTAGAAAGTCACGCGGCGCCATACGACCGTACCCACCTCCGGCGGAGTGATGTTATTTGAAGCGCAGCGCCATGCGCGCTCGCGTCAGAGCGAAGCCTTGAAGTTCACTACGAGCTGCATATCCCAAGCTTCAATGTCGCCCTGATTTTATTGAGAAAGTCTACGCCGATCACCGTCGGGTGGTACACAAGGTTCGGATCGCGATTGCCGTTTGACTGATCGAGAATCATTCCAGAGATCGCGCGGTCCGCACCAGCGGCAGGCAGCGCCACTCCGGCCGGAAGGCGAGCTTCAGGTACGCCGCGAGCTCGAGCAGCTGCTCGAACTTGGACGTGAGAATGACGATTGCTTTCGCCCCGGGTTTATCGACGCCAGCCTCTGTCGCGAGCGGCTCGCTCGGCATCGGCGTCGAGCGGCTCTCCCCGAATCTGATCAGTCACCGCTCGCAGCAACGCGGGCGGCATCTCGGACGAAGCCATGCGCGTCGTGTTGGAGGCCGACTGTGCCGCGGAGCCTGGAGGATTCTCGATCGCCATGCCGAGACGCCATTCCCCTGTCGCAAAGCAGGCGAGCCCGCTCCATGACGGCGCGCCTTGCGCGGTGAACGTCCGACACAGTTGGCCAGACGCGTTTTCGAACGTGACGCCCACGTGGATCGGGGCATCTGGCGATTGCGCGCTGGCGAGTTGCTTCGAGAGCGCCGTCTCAAGCGTTCGCCCCGCTACCATGCCCTCTGGACCTAAGCGGACCAGCGACGAATCGACGCGTGAGGACTGCAGCTGCGTGACCAGGAGTCCGATCAGCAAGCTCGCCGCGATCGCGCCCCATTCGGGCCAGGACCAGTCCCGGACACGCTGGCGCATTGAGCGCGCAGCCCGACGGCCCGTCAGATCAACTGCAGTTGTCGTACGAGGTGGCGGGGCGGATTCGATGGCGCCGAGCAGTCGTGCCGGCACGACCTCCTCCAGGATCGGCGCATACGCCGCCCGAAGGCGATCGCGCTCCGCCCGGTAGCGGGCGACGCGGGCCGCGAGTGTCGCATCGCCGGCGATTGCGTTCTCCACCGCCGCGCGCGCTCCAGAATCGAGTTCGCCGTCCGCGTAGAGCATCAGCGTTTCGTCGGAGACCGTCATGGCCCGGCTCCCGCGGGATCGCCAAGCACGGACTGCAGCGCCTCGCGGCCGCGGGCCAGGCGACTCGTCAGCGTTCCAATGGGTATGCTGAGCACGGTCGCGGCCTCTTTATACGGAAGTCCTTCGACGAGGACCAGCAGAACCGCACTACGCTGTCCCTCTGGTAACTGCTCCATCGCGCGCTGAATTGAAAGCGCCTCGTCCACTCCGCTCACGGGCGTCGGAACCCTATCGGCGTGTTCATCCATCAGACCGACCTCGCCGCGCCGGGCGCGGGCGCGTACCTCATCGATCCACGCGTTGCGGACGATTGTAAACATCCAGCTGTCGAGCCTCGATCCGGACTGCCAAGTGTCGAGCCGGCCAAGGGCCCGTTCGAGCGCAAGCTGCACGATGTCATCGGCATCGTGCACGTGCCGCGTCAGAGATCGCGCGAACCGGCGGAGCCGCGGGATCAGGCCGACGATGTCACGTTTTAGCCGCTCGACCTCGTTCATCATGCCTTCTGGATTAAACGACGGAGGTGGAACGTTTCTTCCACAGATGCATGGGTTTCGTTGACGCGCGGGGAAACTGCCATCGACGCCGCATCGATGGTACCATTTTGAGTAGATTCATGAACTTGGAACCGACTTTCGAGAGCATCGCGCCGTGACGCGATCCCCTGTTCGGCTGCTAACGGCAATTCTCACGGCCTTCGGCTTGGCCGGCGTGCTGTCGGCGCCGACGGCGACAGCCCAGCTACGCCTGCCGCCGGTGACCGTTCCGTCGCCCGGGTTGATTCGGAATGCACCGGGATCCGTCGGTGGCGACATTTCATCGAAAGCCGCTGCCGCTCTCAGCAACGTGCGGCTGCAGACCATCCAGACGCTTTTGCGGACCCAGCACCGCGCGCTCGACAAGGACCCAGCGGGTGAACTGATCGTGCGCGGCCAAATCCTAGCGTTTGCGCCAGCCGAGGCCGCGCTCGACCGCGCGGCCGCAGATGGCTTGACCGTCCTCCGTCGGGAGAGCCTTTCCGATCTCGATGCCGAGCTGGTCGTGCTCTCCGTTCCGACGTCGAGCGCCGTGCACCGCACGCTTAAACGTCTGCGGCAGGCAGATCCGACCGGAACCTACGATTACAACCACGTCTACCTGGGCGTGGGCGCCACCGGCTCACCGGCGAGTGACCCAAACAGCGCGTCGCCCACGCCAGCCTCCACCGCGCCTGATTCCAGGCGACTAGGCCTAATCGACAGCGGGGTCGATACGCAACACCCGGCGTTTCGGAATGTGGTCGTCATACAGTGGGGATGTGAAGGCGTGTCTCCGCCTGACGCCCACGGGACGGCGGTGGCTTCGCTGCTGGCCGGACGCGATGATACCTTTCGCGGTGCTGCGCCGGGATCGGCCGTGTACGCCGCGGATGTGTATTGCGGGCGGCCCACTGGCGGCGCCGTCGACGCGATCGTCGGTGCGTTCGGTTGGCTCGTGACGCAACGCGTGCCCGTCATCAACGTGAGCCTCGTCGGACCATACAATGCGACGTTGGCGGCGATCGTGTCGCGTGTGCTCAGCCATGGGCAGCTTCTCGTCGCGGCGGTGGGGAACGATGGCCCGGCCGCGCCGCCGCTCTATCCCGCGGCGTACCCCGGCGTCATCGGTGTGACCGGAGTCGACGCCCGCCGACACGTGCTGCTCGAGGCAAACCGTGGCCCACAGGTGTTCTTTGCGGCGCCCGGCGCCGACATGCTGGCAGCGGCACTTGGCAGCGGTTACCGCGAAGTCCGCGGGACGTCATTTGCGGCGCCGATCGTGGCTGGGCTGCTTGCCACCGCTTGCACTGGACCCGATTCGCCGTGCCCTGGCGACGCCGTCGCAATGTTGGCGCGGCAGAGCATCGACCTCGGGCGCCGGGGCCGAGATCCCGTGTACGGGTACGGCCTCGTCGGGGATGACATCAGAATCCCGCCCAGAAAATAACGTCGCGGCGGGAAGAAACAGGACTCCCTCGTCGTTTACCTCTCAAGAGGCGCGGATTGGCCGCGTCGATTCAGAGGAGACTTCCATGAAACTGCAGTCTGTCACCCTCGGCATCGTTGCCGCCTTCAGCCTCGCGATGGCGCCGGCTTATGCCGGCGGGCTCTGGGGCTCGGCCGCCGGTGGTCTCGGAACGTCGCGCGGGCTACACGGTTCCGGCGCCGCCAGCGCGTCCGGAGAGTTCGGGTCATCGCGCTCGCAGAAGCCTGCGACCGCGACGAACACGACGGCGAATCGCACAGCCCAGAAGAAAACGGCCAAACCGAGCACGCCGAGCGGCTCAAACGGCGCGACCGCTACTCGGTCGACGACGGTGACGAGCACGCAGACCCAACAGGCCAGCGCTGCGACGAGTCCGCACGCCGTCGCCGGAACGACAAGCAATTCCGGCTCCCTGAACGTCGCGCGCGCGGAGCAGACCGCGCCGAGCTCAACGGCCGCGACCTCGACTGTGTCCGGCGCAGCGACCGCGACAGCCACGCGCACCACAACCGCGCCACAGGCGACGGTCGGTGCGAGCGGCTCAGCCGCAGCGAATAGCACGGTCACCGTCGGCCAATGACCCACGGCCAATCCGCGGCGAATAGTGCCTCAACACCATTCGCCGCGGACGTCGAACGGAAGCGGGCTGGCTGACAATCGGAAAGCGTGTAACTGGCTTATCTCACAGCGGTTTCCAGGATCAGTGCCGACGATCGCCAGCAATATCTGCCCAAGCGCTCCAGTAAGCGATCAGCCCGATTCACCGCGGCACGTCAGCCCGGCGCAAAGTCCGATACTAGCGATGGGCGTGCGATGCCAATCGGAATGTGCATCCGGCGAAGCCGCTGTCGCCGAATCATGACCGAGCAATCGACCCGATCAGCATCTACGAATGCAATGGGAATCCGGATCTATGAAGCGTCACTCGACGCGTGCTGGCGTATAAGTCTCCTCAGCGATGCGACTTCGATTTCATTCGCGAGCCGCCGAGTGACGTCCCGCGGCACGGCCTATGACGTCCTGCATGTCGCAATTCGCATCACCGACGCCCTCGACGAATGCCGAAAAGGCCCCCTGAAGCATGACGCAGGTGTCTTCGTCGACGGCGCGGACCACGCAAGCGTCGATGATTGCTTCGAGTTTTGAGTTGGCCGCGTCCTGCTGTGCCTTGACAGCGCGCAACGCGGTCGCCCATTCGGCAAGCGTCGGGGGATCAATCACGGCTCCGCTGTCGTGGGCTTGGCGAATCCGATTGGTAACGTCGCGAATTCCGGCCTCCGTCAGCACAAACGCTCGCATCGTGTCGTCCGCCTGCAGACGCAGATCGGCCGGCAATCGATCGAAAGCCAAATCCAGCAGCTCACGCCTCAAGGCCATGGTGGCTCCAACGCGAACAACCCGTTAACGTCCATCTGGGACACCGGACAGGGGCGATCATTTGTCGCCGCGGTATCTCGCGCGCAACGTTCACGGGTAGGGTCGAGGACTGGCGCGCTTGCGGTAAATCGGGTCACAGGCTATCGGCTTCGTCATTCGGCGATCCTCCAAGGATCGCGCACCTTACCCAATGCCCGTGGTTGCACCAGAACCCCAGCAATCAACGATTGCGTGCTGTGACTGTCGAATACACTCTTGCCATACGGGGCTCGATTCCTGGCGGCGACGGCGATCTTCAGAGCCGCGCCAGCGGCCGGGGTGCGCACCCCTTGGGGCTCGGGGCGAAGCCCCGTCTTGGCGGACCGCACAGCGCTCGCGCCGACTGCTGCGCTAAATGTGGCCATAGGCGTACCGCAGGCGTTCCACGAGGGTGGCCACCGACGGCTCACGGAACAGCGAGTCGAGACATTCGGCGAAGGATTCGAAGTCTTTCGCATTGAACCGCCACCAGGCGCGGTCCGTGCTGAGCGTGAAAGCCTTAGGTTTCTCGCTCACGAGCAGCCACTCGAAGGCACCGCCGCGCGCCTCTGTACCGGTGCCGGCGAGGCGGGTGATTTCGGCGAGATCCTCCAGGTCGACCAGATTGCGCACCACCACTGCGCAGTTCTGGGCACGTAGCTCAAGGGAGGCGCCCATGCCATGCTCCCGAGCCCAGGGGACAAGGGTGACGTTACCTGCGTGGATGGAGCTCGTCAGACGAGCGGGTGCCGGGGGCGCTGACCCCTGCGTTCGGTCGACGAGTGGCGTGCCCTGCAGGTCCCAGTACCCGCGAATCGCCACCTGAAGCAGCGCCGGGACATACTGGGCGAGGGTCTTGGCCAGCTTCGATTCGTCCGGGAACTCTGCATTGCGCAGGTTCGCGTAGAGATTGCGACTGGCGAATTCCGCTTGTTCGGGAGTGGGTTGCTCGGCAAGGAGCGCGATCCACTTGTCCACGTACTCAGGTAGGGTCCGGGCGTCGATGTCTTTCGAGGTGCCGAGATTTTTTAAGAAATACCGCTCTTCCGGCTCAATGTTCTTGCTTCTACCGCCTGACGCTAACCGCACGGCATCCCGGAAGGCACTGACATTAGCGATGAGGAGTTCTTTCGAGACGAACGCCCGCCGGCAGCGCTGATAAGCCTTGTTCGCGCGTTCGGCGACGAAGCGCAGATCCCCGAGCCCCAGGGGCACCCCAGAGCGCCACAACCCCACCATGCGCAGTAGTGCCTCATCTGCGCTCTCCCGCGGACCGGAACTTTCGATCTCATCCAGCCGCTCTTCGGCGAGACGCCGGATCGCCTCTCCGGTGCTCAGGCGTCCGCCATAGAAGGGTTTTGCTGTCGACTCCACGCGTCGCAGCGCGGACACCAGGAACCGGACGGTGAAATTTCGCAGGTTGTCGCTCTTCATGAGGGGCTCCTGACGTGGCGGCCAGCTTATAGTCGAATGCACGCGCTTGCAATCTCTCCACGCCTATGGCAGTACGGGAACCGTCGGACTCCCGGTCGGCGTCCAATGTTTGCGTCGGATTATTTGGAGGATAGCGAGAGATTGCGGCCTAGAGTGACCGGCGCAACCGACCACACGACCTCATACGACCGTGCCGCGTAACTGGCGCGTGATGCCCGGACTTCCTGTCCTCCAGCAATCGCCGGCCAGCCGGCGTTGCCCGCGGTCGCTGTCGACTCCCGGAGCGTCCGCGATTGATCGCCCGACGGTCCTATTGGCGCGTGAGCCACACTGTTGGTCCGAGCACAGCTGATCGACTTGCCTTCGGTGCCCGGGATCGCGGCCATCTCCGCGCGTCACGCGTCTTTTGATCGCGCCGCAGGGCCCGCGCCGGCGGAACCGTTACGCTGCCTGCGAAGGGCGCCTGTCCCGCCGGCATCGGGCGCGCCCGGTTCCGGTCACGCCCGCTGCACAGTCGGCGTGACACCGATCGACGATGGGCCGCTCGGGCTCCGCGGTCGGAACACGATCGGTCCCCAACTCCGGGCGAAGGGACCAACGTGTCCCGACCTCACCGCGGAGCCGTCCCGTGAACACCGAAGTCAAGAAATCGATCGATCAGCTGCTCTCGACTCTGAAGGAGAAGCTCGGCGCGCCCGGACACAGCCTCCTGTCGCTCCTCACCGTCATGGGACGGTTCGCACACTACAGCCTCTCGAACCAGCTCCTGATCTACGGGCAGCGCCCCACTGCGACGAAGGTCCTCGGCTTCCAGGCGTGGCGCAAGGTCGGCTACCAGGTCCGCAAGGGCGAGAAAGGCATCGCAATCTACGCACCGATGAAGTTTCGCGGCGACCATGTCGCCCTCGAGCTGGATGCGCGCGACGATGGCATCCGGATCGGTTTTCGCGTGGCGTACGTCTTCGATGTATCCCAGGTGGATCCGATCGACGGCCTCAGCGGCGAGCCGCTACCGCTGCCCGCTCCTGCCGCTTCGCTCACCTGCCTGAAGCAGCTGAAGACCTTTCTGTTCGGCCACAACATCGAGCTGGCCTATGCCGCCCTCTCCGCCGGTTGTTACGGGTTCACCGACGGCAAGCGCATCACTGTTGCGTCCGGCCTCGCCGCTCACGCGGAATTTGCAACACTGATTCACGAGACCACGCACACTCTGCTTCACTTCGGCGCCGAGCGGCCCGACCTTACGACCCGAGAGACCGAAGCCGAGGCCGTCGCGTACATTCTCTGCGAGCAGTTTGGCGTCCCGGGCACCGAGCTCTCAGTCGACTACATTAAGGCCTATCGAGGCACGCCCGAGACTCTCGCAACATCACTCGAACGTATCCGCAGGACCGCCCAGCGCCTGGCCGACGAACTCGCCGCCGTCGAGGCGACCGTGGCATAAGCAACCGTCGATGCCTCGCGGTACGCCGTGCCGCCGGACTGGAAGCGGGAGTCACCGCGGGCCCACACAATTCACGTCAACGTGAAACGATCGTTGACAACATCGAGCGCCGACCAACAGTTGCGACACACCCACTCAAGCCACGTGCCGCGTCGGGACGGGTTGCGCCGGGATGCCTGCAGTGTTCGGCGATATTGTGCCTCCGACGTCGTCGACCCGAGGAGCCGTGGCAGGAAGTCTGCAAAGCCCGTGACGTCCCGCTCCCCCGCTTCCGCAGGGAAGGCGACACCCGCCCCATTCGGCGTTCGCACGTACACGCAGTGTTCCCCCCGGTCTACCATCGTCCTGAGAACCGTCCGAACAACGGCATTGTTCGGGTTCACGAGTGCGTGGTACGGAGCGAGGCCCTGGAACCCGAACGAGAACTTCATCAGGTCGTACTCAGGAGGGCCGACCACCGCACACCGCAATTGACACCCCACGCCCAAAACCTCAAGTGGGACGTTCTCGGCCAGCTGGATCGCCAGAAGCCCACTCCAGAACCGGCGTTGTTCCACCAATCCCCGCGCAAAACACGGCGCAACAGCGGAGATGAACTCTGCCAAGAACCGTCCGTTAACCGTGAGTGTCGGCGGGAGCTGCTGGACGCGAGTCACAGGCTCATGGCCTCCGGCCGGGCGGCGGGCCGGGCCGCACATCGGACGGGGAACCAGTACGTTTACCACGCGGATCCACACACCCGCGCCTCGCTGTCAACGTTCGCGCCGATGGTCGCGCCGCGATCAGGATTGACGCGACTCCCGCTTGGCGATGCGTCCGTGGCCCCGGCGGTTCGCCTTCCCGCGAACCGAGAGGCGCTGGTACACGGCCGCGGGCGAGCGGCCGAGCTTTGGGGCGATCCGGCGCACGGGTAGACCGGTCTTGTAGAGCGCATCGAGCCGGCTATCGTCGGACTTCGTCCACTGTTGACCATGGCTTTTAGGACGACGACGCAACGAGTACTCCGGGGTTTGTCGAAGAACGAACGGAAGGGATGGGAATGTCAGACACGATGATATCGTAAACGCGAGCGTTGGTTGCTGGCTGCGCGTGGCCTTGAGGCTGTTTCCTTGGCGGACGGGGAAGGGCTCACTTTATTCGACGGAGCCACGGGCGGCGCGCTGACCCGAGATGCACCCTCACTTGCCCCGGGGTCATCGCCCCGACCGTCGGACGCCATAGCATCCAGGCGCGCGCTCAGGCACGCTACACGCACCCGCCCGCGCGTCTCGGCCACCACCTTTTTCATTCGCTGGGTTAGTCCAGCCGGGACGCGCAGGCGCGTGCTCGAGGCCGACACACGCAGTTCACGCCAATTCCTGCTCGTGGTCAGGGATGACGGGGCATCGTGTCATCGTCCTCGATGACTCAGCGCAAGTCATCGCGTCGGGGCGTCCAGTACTTGTACTGGCGTCGCGCTCGACCTGCCGGGTTCCGCCCGGAGTCTCACTGTCGATGTGCTCGTGCGTGGCACGAGAACAGTCTTGGGTGCGGCCGCGGTCCTTGTACGCCTTCCGGAGGTCCTCATCCGTCATGCCGCGCATCCGGCATCCGAGCGCCAATCGCGTGCTTGCGATCGAGGCCTCCGCGAACTTAATCAGTGCCCAATCGCACTCGCGGATGATTCCGACCGCGTGGGGGGGAGACACCCCCGGGCGATCGATGCGCATCGTGTGATCCTCACACCGCCGCTAGAAATAATACGTCAAGGCACCCTTGGACTCCGAGATTTGACCCGTCGCAACCAGCTCGTCGATCAAGGCCTCGATCTCTGCGGCGGACGCCTGGTTGCGGTTGGGAAAGAATGTCGCAATCTGCGCCACAAGGCGCGCACGCTTGCGGGGCCGGTTTTTCTTGTCGGACCTGGCGAGCAGTGTGATCACGCGCTGCAGGCGCGGATCGGACGGTTGCGGCGACGCGTCGGCTCGTTCCGGGAACGCCTCTGCCAGTGCGCCGACGCGCCGAATCTTGAACCCCCGACCGTGCAAGTGCGTGACGAGCGGGTCGAACCCCTTGTCCCTCGACAGGATCACGCACTCAGCGGTCGGGTCCCGGGTCAGGTACTCGCCGAGGTAGAACGCAATGTGGAAATCGAGCGCGTTCTTTCCCTGACCCCCGACCTCGATCGGTACGTACCGGCTCCCGAGCCTGTGCGCCGCGAGATGAAACGCCCGGGTCACTGAATTCTGGGACGTTCCGAAGAAGAACGGCACCGTCACGTCGGCCGGAATGGCCGAGAGATCCACTGTGTGGACGTTCTCAAAGTCGACGAGCAATAGGGCTGTCGGCATGTCGTCTCCGACCGGGTGGCGGGTCGCCGATCATACAAGGGGATCGAGGCGATGACGGAATAGGGCGGCCTTGCCTGTTCTTAGTAGTTTGCCACACGGTCCGAGCGGTCAAGGCCGTCCGTTCCTCACGCCCAAGGCGTTCCTGTACTCCGCGCGTCGGCTCCGGTTCCCTCCGCCGAGCCCTGACCGCTCGGCTGCCGTGTGACCTCTCCGGACTCGGGCAATACCGCCCGATAGGACCGGAGAACGAACATGTCGAACCACAATCTCTTCATTCACGGCGCCGACGGCACCGTGGAACCCGCGACCTCAGAGCAGATCCTGGCGGCGGCCCGCCAGCTGCTGGCGCACCGGGTGCGCCGCGGCGCGACGCTGAGCTCGCCGCGCAAAGTCCGGGAGTACCTAGCCGTAAAGCTCGGAGCTTTGGATCACGAGATTTTCGCACTGGTGCTCGCCGACGCGAGACTGCGGGTCATTGAGTACGTCGAACTATTCCGCGGAACGATCGACGGTGCGAGCGTTCACCCTCGCGAGGTTGTGAAGCTGGTATTGGATCGGGGAGCGAGCTCCGTGTGTCTAGTCCACAATCATCCAACGTGCGTCCAAGAGCCCAGCCACGCCGACCAGCTTATTACCAAAAGGCTGGTCAGCAGTCTGGCGCTTGTTGATGTGAAGGTGGTGGACCACCTAATTATCGCGGGGCCAGACGTGTATTCTTTCGCCGAACACGGACTTCTCTGAGCCGGCGCGTCGATCACGTCAATGGGCAGCGCGCCGGGGACCGCGACCCGGCGCCGCTGGCGCCCGGCGCGTGCGCCTCGGCCTGATTGAGGCCCACGCGCCGCGCGCTCATCAACGCCGTTCGCATTGTCGGCGTCCCCTCCCCGTCCGGGAATTTCCCGGGATATCGTCCCTGCCCGTCGCTCCCGTATTTCGCGACGGTGCCAGAACTACGATCACGACTCGCGCCGTCTACTCTATTCCCATTCGAGACAGACGAGGCCCGCTCGTGACACGTCCCGCCAGACAGCCGCTCGCTTCGGGTCACCCTATCGATCACGCAGCCAAACGCGCAGACCCGCATCACTAAATGTGGCGTTGGGGCCCCGGAACCGGATTGGACCTTGCTTCGGCCCACGACCGCAAATTCCGCCCGCTTCAGGTCAATGCTACGTCCGCCGTTTGAGCCTCGTCGGACGGCGGTCCGGGTCGTGCACGAGCCTGCGTCGATCGGCGCCCGCTCGGCAAAAACCTCCGGCGCGGTGAACGCGTCCGCGCGAACCCGCACCTCTCGACTGTTCGTTCCTACGGTGTGCTCTCGTGTCGTCATTGCGAATGGCAGTGCGACTGTCGATGAATCCTAGCCTCGCTCGCCCGTCCTGCAAGTCGCTTTCGCGCCATAAAAAGCCTTCGCCCCGCGAGCGGGTGCCCCTCTCTTTATTGCACGACGACTGGCACGCCGGCCTTGGCGCTCGTCTGCTGGATCATCGTCGCACAAGCGACATTCGCAATTCACAATCGGAGATCACACCATGACTGAAAACTCACTTCCTCCCGGAAACACCATGCGCTACGACGTGTTCATCGTCGAGGACTACACCGACCGAGGGGGCGCCGAGAAGGCGAACTGGATTCGCGTCGGCGCGGCCTTCCCGCACAAAGACGGTAAAGGCTTCAACGCGGAACTTCGCGCCTTGCCCGTTAGCGGCAAGATCGTTCTTCGCCTGCGCGAGCCGAAGCAGGACGGCTAAACACCGACCACTTACCCGGGGGCCGCAAGGCCCCCTTTTTTCGTCGGCGTTCGGACCGCGCTGACGGCGTTTCTCGGTGTCGTCCGAGTCGAGCTTGGCGAGCGACCGATCGGCGACGCACGTATTGCGGCTCAGTGAACCCGCAACACACGGTGGCAAGTTCGCTGCCGTCCGGATCCCGGACCCAGGCCGCGCAGAATTCTCATTCCACGTGCGGCTGAAGTCCCGGTGCTCCCTCGGACGTATAGTCGTGGCGGGAGCGGCCGCCTAGAGCGCGTCGACCTCGTTCAACGATCGCGCACTCAAGGCCACCGTGGTGCCGTTCCCCGCAGCCGGCCGCCTCTGCGCCGGCGCGTGCCCTTCGGCGGTTCATTCCGGTGATCGCTCTTGTCGTTTGAATCGTCCTTGAGCGCGCGCTAAGATCGTCACCGCCTCGGCGCACTGCCGAGCACCGTGCCTGGCGGATTCCGGGTCTCACTTGAGGGTTCAAACGATGAAACTATTTCTGTGGTCCGCCGGCACCGTCTCCGGCCCGCCGCACATTTCTGAGAAGACCGTCCCCGAAACGGCGCCCTCCCCCGACCCGCGCGCTGTTCGCTACTTTTCGATTGCAGCGCGCTACAACGCCGCCGCCTCCGAACTCGGCTATCTGTCGCTCGAGCACGCCGTCAGGGCCGGGCGCATGACCGACGTGCTCCGCCGGGCCGAGTCCCATGTGCACGAATGCGTTGGGTCCTGAGTTCCCCTACCCTCTCGGAGCTACCCCACCATGTTTCGCAATCACTTCTCGGTGCTCGGCAATGCCGGCGCCGAACCTATACTCCGCCGGACTCTGACCGGCGGTGTGGTCGCGACCGTCAACGTCGCGACCAACTACCGGCACAGGGACACGGACGGTCGCTGGATCGAATCTACGGAATGGCATCGGATTACCGCGTTCGATCGGCTGGCGAAGGAGCTCCAGGAGTCCGTCAAAAAGGGCACGCGTGTTGCGGCCGACGGTTATATGCGCACGCGCAAGTTCGTCGACGTCAACCACCAGGAGCGCTACGTGCACGAGCTCGTCGCGACGCAGCTGCTTGTCGGGTCGGGCGCCGACGCTCGGCCGGACGCCGAGCGGGACGGCGTACCCGCCGCGATTGCCGACGATGGCAACACGGCGGATCAGGACGTCCGGGTCATTTGACCGGTTAGCCACCCGGTACTCGCCTGGCTCCCGCCAACCGGGCGTCTAAGCACCACTCGTGTTGCCGGTGGAGACGATACAGACGCTATCGCGGCCGCGGAATTCGTTGTCAGCCGAACATGCCGTGATCGATGCGGATCAGGATCTCCTCGACCGCTCGCGCACCTGACTCGGTCCTCAGCGTCCGCATCGGCGCCCGTCCACCGAGGGCGGACTTCGGGGCCCGCAGCCACTCGCCTGCATACATCGGGTTGCTGCTGAACACCTGCTGCGCATGTGCGAAGAGCCGCGCCACGCGGACCACCCGATCTGCCTCGTCCCTCGACAGTGGCTGGCCTCGCTCTTTGCGACGGTTCAGCGTCCGGCGCGGCGCAATCAGCTGGTCCGCCTCTTCGTCCGTGAGGCCGGCGCGCCGGCACAGTGCCTGGGCCGTACGGACCGGTAGCCCCACCTCGAGGCGCTTGATGAGGTCGAGTTCTGAGTGCGGCGCGGTCCTCAGTCCAAGGAGCAGAGCCATCCGTTCGTAGAGCGACGGCTCTGGGCCGTCTTCATCGGGCGCACTCGGTAGGCTTTTTGGCGGGGACGTCATTTCGCGTCCAGCGTCTGAAGGCGAGACGTTCCCTCGCCGGTGTGGGGGTTGCTTCGCGTTCATACTATTTCAACCGTGCCACGACAGGAATACGGGTCGATATCGACGCGGAGCTTCCAAACGGTCGCGCGCAGTTCCCTCCCCCACTCGGCTGCGGCGCCTGCGACGAGGCCAACGCCTTCCAGGGCGGCCACAGTTCGCGTGAGGTTCGGCTCGGCACGACTGCTCAGCTCCGCTAACGCGGCAATGGCATCCGGCTTGCGGCCTCGGATGAGCGCTAACAACGCCCGATTCGCGGGCGTCAGCAGCCGCAAGAGAGCCTCGCTCGAATTGAAGCTCGTCCGCAGCGCATCTGCCGGCGTCGGCCGGTCAGCCCGCGCCATCGCCTTCATCTCCTCGCGCAGTGCCCCAAGGCTCCGAATGCCCGGCGCTGACATCCGTTTCACTCTCATTCTCACGGGCGCGACCCACGGCCGTGCAGGCGCTGCCGGAGCCGCTCATCGAGGCGCACGGGCTGCGGCGCACCGACGTCGATCGTTCGCATCTCCTCGTGCTGACCGTGGATCAGGATGTTGCGTTCGAACGGTGAGAGCCGCGATGGCACCAGGAGGACACACGAGCGCCGCTCGTCGTACCAGCGATCGCCAAAGTCCTGGCTCACTTGATTTGGTTGTACGCCATCGCATTCCGGCAGGCTCTCGGCCTCGAGTACCTCACAGGAGACTCCTGCGGGAATCCTGATCTGAATCATTTCGAGCTTTGGCGGCAGTTCACCGATATTAAAGTGCACGAGCGACTCGAGGACCGCCAGCGAGTAGGTTTCCGCGGCGTGGATGACCGCCCTCCCCGGCTGACTCCAGCGGCCGCCCCACCGCGCGGCCCCGCTGCCGTCGAACGCCGGATACTCGCGTCGCACGAGTCGGAACGCCACGAGCTCGGCGTTGGCGCGCAGCACAGAAGCACTAATTCCTGCTAAACCGGGAGCCCGTGGAGTCCGCGTTGGACGACCTCCTCGACCTCGCGCGCGCCGATTTCGGTCAGCGCTGCCTCGATCGGGCGTCGACCGGCGAGTTCTGCATGCGGGGTCCAGAGGAATCGCTGCGTCTTCTGCTCGTCCTCCCACACCCAGTTCGCAAGCGCGGTCACTCGAGCGATCCGTTCGGTTGTCGCGCTGTGCGAGGGACTGAGCTTCCGGCGCCGCTGGTACGTCGCGCGCGGCACGACGCGATTGCGGAGCCACACGCGTTCTGACGCCGGCGCCGCCGCTTCCACGACCCGATCGAGTGCCGTCCGCGGAAGCCCCGCGCGCACGGCAGCGTCCAGGTCGGCGAGCGTGCGGACGGAGGGCCCCACCGTGCGCGTGCCTCCTAGGAGTTCAACGACCTCCTCGATCCGGTTCATGCCTGATTCCCAGGTTGTCTCAGATGACGCATGTTATAGTCTCAAACGAGGCTGCTGCGAAGCCCCTGCACGGATTTCACCGCGTGGCGAAGTATTTCCTCTAGAGCCAAGGCGTCGCTGTCCGAGACGGCTGAAAGCCACCCAGCTATTTACAACGTCCTCTAAAGCAACGACGGCTGGTACGGCTGGGGTTGTGTGGATACCTGCTCGCCAGTGAATGGATCGCTGATGACTTTCGTGGAGCGAGTCGACGCCCTCGCCTGCCGGAGCCAGTCGCTCGCGAGGTAGAACCGTCCGCGGCGTTCGCCCTGCGCGACAAGAAGTCCCTGATCAACCAGGAGGGCCAGGTCGCGGCTCGCCACTTGTTCGGATACTTCAGCCGCACGCCGATAGGTTGAGTTGCGCACGCGATAACCGACTGCAGCGTCGCTGAGTGCCATGAGCAGCCGTTCATGGAGCCCGCGGCGTTTGAGCTCAGCCTCGACCAGGTTCCAGAGGCGTTCTTGCTCCTCAGTCCGGCGCAGCAGCGTCTCGGCCTGGCGGTAATGGGCAGTCAAGCAGAAGCGAATCCAGGGCAGAGGATCGCGCTCCGGGTGCCACGCGCCCTGCCCTACGTCCGCAAGCACGGCGTAATACGCCTCCGTGTTGCGGCCGAGGTATTCCTCGATGCTCGAAAACGTCGGATCGAGCAGGCCCTCTCGCGCAAGTACCAGCGTCTGAAGCGCGCGGGCCATTCGGCCATTGCCGTCCGAGAACGGATGGATCATGACGAGATTCAGGTGCGCGAGCGCCGCGCGTACCATCACCGGCTGGTCTGTCCTAGCGTTCAGTGCAGCAACGAATTCGCCAATCAGTGCCGGGACCTCGTTTGCCGGTGGGCCCTCGTACACAATGGTGCCCGCCGGTTCGCTGCGCACGTAGATCGCGCCGGGTCGCCATAATCCCGGCCGCTTGCCGAGGTCGTAGCTCATCATCATGTAGTGGAGGCCGCGAAGGGTCCCGTCGTTGTGCGTGAAATAAGGATCAGTCGCGAGCTGGAGGATGTACGAGAGCGCGTTCCGATACCCCTGAACCGCAAGCCAGGCCTCGGTTCGTTCGTCGAGCGGCTCCTCGCCTTCAACGGCCGCGATCGCGTCGTCGACGGTGACGTTGTAGCCCTCGATGCTGTTGGACGCCTGGATCGCGCGCGCAAAGGTTGAGCGCCGCAGGAGTCCGGTCCACCGCCGGGGCTGCTGCTGCAGAAAGTAGTTGAGCCGCCGGCGAAGCTCATCGATATTTAGGACGACAGCAGCATAGTCGGTTGGCAGGGGCGGAATTGAAAACAGCATGGAACAGATAGTAACTGTTTTTGTAGCTGTTATAAACTATATATACGTACACGGCCCCGGCGGCGACACGGCGCGCAGCCATCTGCCATGCCTAGGCTTAGGTCTATCTACCGAAGTTGCGATGGCTGACGCGGCCGATACGATACGTGGAGGGCCAGCATCCTCAGGGTCCCCAATCGTGGACCCCGCTGCCAATCTAGAGGTCTGCTCAACCGCTGCCTGTGTTGGCTTTTCACAGCGCCTCTATTGCTATGACATAACACGCGGAGTAGGATGCGTGCAATCCGTGACTTACGGGGCGATGCTAACTCAAGATGGCAGCGAACGCCGATACCGTACTGAATGCTATCACTCTGATCGAGGCCGATGTTCCACTGGGAGCCGACGGTGTCACTGACCTCGCCCGGCGGGCCGCAGATCTAAATAAGACGATCCGGGACCTCGCGACTCATCCCACTCACCGCAAGACACTCCGGAAGTTCGTCGGTCCTGAGGTCGCAACGCTGCTCGACCTCAAGGTGGAGACCCTGTACCGGCGGCTCGACCGGCACCCGGAGCTCCCCCAAGGCACGACGCCGAACCCGCGCCGACGTGAGTTCACGCTCGAAGAAGCGTTGACTCTTCGGCAGGCATTCGGTCTGCCGGCCAAGCGGCGGCCCGGCCAGCCCGGCCTCGTCATGTCCATATGCAACTTCAAGGGCGGCGTCGCGAAGACAACGACCGCCGCGCACCTGGCTCAGTACCTCGTAATGCGCGGGTACCGCGTGCTGCTGGTTGACCTCGACGCGCAGGCGAGCCTAACGCAGCTCTTCGGGATCCTCCCCCATACTGAGGTCGGAGACGAGCAGACGGTGCGCTCATTCCTCGAAGGCCCGAACTTTCAGGGGCATCCCAATCCATCGTGGACCGGCGACCTGCGCCCCGCCGTTCAGCAGACTCACTGGTTCAATCTCGACCTGATCGCGTCGAACCTCGGCGTCTACGGGTCCGAGTTTGCGATCGCCGCTCGCCTGCGAGATGAAGAAGGTTTCGCCTTCCACCGACCGCTGGCCGACGGGCTCGCCCCGCTCCGCGAGGACTATGACGTCATTATTCTGGACACGGCACCTTCGCTGTCGTTCGTGAACAGTAACGCGATGTTCGCAGCAGATGGGCTTCTCATAACGCTTCCGCCAGCGATGATTGACCTCCAATCGTCCTCGCTTTTCTTTGAGCTCGTTGCCGAACTCATGGAAGCGTTCAATCGCGCCGAGGCGAAGCCGAAGACCTACGACTTCGGAGCCGTGCTTCTCACGCGCGTGCGCCCGAGCGACGCCACACATGCCCAGATCAGCAAGTGGATCCGACAATACTTCCCGCAGGAAACCTGCGCACACACGATGGTGCAGAGCTCCGCACTCGAGAAGGTCGGTCCAGACCTGCTGACTCTCTATGAGGTTGCCGAGTACGACGGCGACCGTCGAACTCTGGAACGCGCGATCGACGCCATGAACGGCGTCAATAGCGAGGTTGAGACCCTAATACACCGGGCACTCGAGTCCCGCGGATCCGCCTACCCCGCCCCGATGGAATCGGAAGCCAAGCACGCATGAGCCTGAAACCCAAAGAGCGGCGCGCAATTCTGGATCAGACGCTGACGGCGCGCGCGAATGCCGTTCCGACCGAGCGCCCTGCCCTCACGCCGCGCCAGCTGGGGCCGATCGCCGAACAGGCGAATCTTTATGCCGAGCACGTCGCTACGCGAGCGAAACTCTATGACGACGCCAAGGCGCAAGGGCGTCTGCTTCTCCCGCTCGACCCTAAGAAAATTCGCGCCACCGAGTTCAGGAACCGGCACGATCGCTCGCTCCTCGCCGACGATCCGAAGTTTGGCGAGCTTGTAAAGAGCCTGCGGGTCAACGGTCAGGAAAACCCGATCCGGGTCCGCCCCGTCAAGAACGCCCTCCCCTTTGAATTCGAGATTGTGTCCGGTCATCGCCGCCACGCGGCGTGCCTGGCCCTCGACGCCGAAACCAAGGGTGGTTTTACGATTCTCGCAATCGTCGACGCTGGCGCCGCCGAAGCGCGGGACCTTGTTCTCAAGATGTATCGGGAGAACGAGGAGCGGCACGACTTGTCCGCGTTCGAGAAGGGACGGATGTTCGTGCGTTGGCTCGAGGCCAGTTTGTATGAGAATCAGCGCGAGTTGGCAGCCGCCGTTGGCTTGGGTGAAGCGGCCGCGGCCAAGTATCTTGCCGTTGCCACGCTTCCAGCGCCGATCCTGTCTGCCTTCCGGGATGAAAGGACGATTCCCATGAGCTGGGGTCCGACCCTTAGCCAAGCCTTGAAGACGAATCAGGCCGCGGTCCTGCGTGCCGCCGAAAGGCTCGCCCAGCGGCGCCCGCCGCCGGCCCCCGACGTGGTCTTTCGAACGCTCGTGGCTGCCGGGGCTGGCAAGAGTTCGGCAACCCGTGGCACGTCCCGCGAGGAATCTGTTCGGATCGGGGGCCGGGTTCCGCTAAAGGTGGGCTCCGGACGGAACCGAATCGTGCTCAAACTGCAGCACCTCGACGAGGCGACCCAGAAGCAGCTTCGCGAAGAGCTGAAGGACTGGGCCGAAGCTTGGCTGCGCAAGCGGCTAGACGGGCCATGAGTAGGCGCGATGTTCTGTGGATTACTGAGAACCCCGGTCGGCCGGGGTTTTCGCGTTATTGGGGGGCAGGTTTTGCGCGTTCCGGCTCCAGAGGGGAATCGCCGACCGAAGCGCTCGATCGGCCTGGGTCGAGGCGAACTTTCCTGCAGGAAAGTTTTGCGCACCGTGCAGGCAGCAACTCCCCACGTCGCGCAATGTGTCGGTCGAAGCGACTACCCAGTTCAGCGAAAACTTTCCTGCAGGAAAGCTTTCCCGCGGCACCACACGCAGGCCGGAAAACACCATTCGAGGAGGGCGCCTGATGGCACCAGTCACATGAAAAAAGGCCCCTCACGGGGCCTTCGTTCTTTAGTTCCGGAATCAGGGGATAGAGGCCCCTAACCACCGTTACCTAGCAGTGCGAAGGTTAGGACCGGCCTCGGGGTCCGTCAAGTCAGATCCCCCCTGAAACACCGGGTTTTCAGGAAATCGTCTGTAAGGGCGAGGGGATAGTTATGCCGATCGGAATCGTACGTGACCCACGCGCGCGGCTGGTGCAGGAGAAGTACTTCAGTCTGCGGCCTCGGCCGCTCGAGCGCTGGCTCTGGGCACAGGGAATTCCGGCCTCCGCGGAGCGGGTGTTCTGGCTGCACTGGCAGGAGGGGATGAAGCGCGGCGACTGGTGCTC
>Ga0209415_10001324_pt1 | contig 47416 bp, 38 predicted proteins | sample PeaSoiSIISIP2007_FD_187696 | JGI IMG/M metagenome (GOLD analysis project Ga0209415, IMG submission 187696) | Peat soil microbial communities from Weissenstadt, Germany - SII-SIP-2007 (SPAdes) (version 2) | ecosystem: Environmental > Terrestrial > Soil > Wetlands > Peat | place: Germany... | reverse complement strand
AGCCGCCACTGGTATCTTCCTCTGGCCCGCCTGGGGCTTGTATGACACCATCAAGGGAGATGAATTCAAGCACATTGATTTTTCTCATGAGTGACTTCCTCCGAGTCCTATCTGATTTTGTTTAATTTTACGGGTGTCCCCGGTTTTCGATGAGCTGGGAACGATTTCGGATCGAGGTTCTAAGTTCTTGAGATTGTCGCGGGCCGCGTGTGCGTTTGCTGCGACCGTCGCTCGCGTGGCACAAACAACCCGGCGACATATAACTGCGATCATTCGGCCACAACAACATGGGCAGCGCAATTGGACGATGGTATTGGCCATACTTTCGTATCAACTGCAGTGTGTCATGCTTGCGGCATACGGCTTTTCTACTTCCACCAGTCCTGAAAATCGATCAAAGCGAAGGAAACTTCGTCCCGCGTAGCTGATACGAAGGTATTAGCGATACCATAGTCCAATTGTTTTACTCCCCTCACCTCTGGCTTAATTGCAATCGTTCAAGACGCACGTTGATCGGGTTTAGAAAGTTTTTTTGTGAAGGAGAGCACACCATGCCTGAACTCAAGTCGAAATCTGTGCCGCGAGGACAACAAGAACTGAGGATAGAAACACGCACCGCCGTGGAACGTTTCGGCGGCTTTACCATCGCTGCGACAGCCGTGGCAGTGCTCGCCGTCCTCGCCGCCACGGCCGTTTACGCGCTAGGCCAAGACAAAGACAAGTACTCGCTGAAATCGCCGGGCGGAATCGCGTTCTCCGATTTCAGGGGGTATGAGGACTGGTCGGTGGCCTCTTCCGCCGCAACCAACGAAATACTCAAGGTGATCGTCGCCAATCCGACGATGATCAAGGCGTACAAGGCCGGCGTCCCGGTCAACGGCCAGCCTTTCCCGGAGGGCTCCATGATCGTGAAGCTCCAGTGGAAGCCGAAGAAGAGCACGGAGGCCCCTTTCGCCGTGGATGTGCCAGACGTCTTTACCCAGGCTTTCGTCATGGAAAAGGACAGCAAGAGATTTCCGAAAACCGGGGGATGGGGATACGCGGTGTTTAACTACGACGCCGTCTCGGACAAGTTCACGGCCGATCCCAAAAGCCTCTCAGACTGCGGAAACGCCTGCCATACGGCCGTGAAGGCGAAGGACTACATCTTCCACCCGTATGAGAAGCGTTGAACCGGGCGTGCGCCGAAATCAAGTTCCTCACGCTGCATCGGTCCTAGTAGACGTCCGAAGCTTCCACACTGTTCCGTAGCCGGATGCGCCGCAGTAGCCCGTGGTTCCATAGAAGTTACGGGCCTTGTCCATGGCCACGGTACCGTAGGGTAGGCACCTGTCCGACGTGCCTCCAGCACCTGCTTTACGGCCTTGTCCCGAACACACCAAAGGCACTCAGAGGGCCATTGGTAGGTGTCCAGCCTCCGTTGTTGATGTTATATGCATAGGGGCCCGTACTGTCGTTCCAGGTGTAGTCCCAGAAGTCAAACGCATCTCCATTGGTCGAATCTGTCTGTGCAACGACCCAACATTGCTTGCCTTTCTTTACTTTGATCTTCCCTTTCGCAACATCGAGCGTGCAGCAGGTTCCGAAAGTAGGCAGGTTTTTCACTTCCCAGGTCTTCAGGGGCACTGTGATAGGGCAATTGAGGCTCAACGTAAAGCCATTGGTCCCTGAGTTGCCATACTCGACCGCGATCTTGATCTGAGTAACGGTGGAATTTGCTGCCGGGGTGAAGGGCATCGCGATCCATTGGCTCTCGCCAAGAATCGAGTTAGGCCCGGCTACATTCCACCCCGCATTGTCAGTGTATGCGTCCGTCGACGATCCCAAGTTGCTATAGATCGTTACGAGGTGCGGCGATTTCGTATTCCCAGGATGGATGAGCGGGGACGCAACCCAGGACGCCATCTGTGGGATGCGATCATCAGGATTCGCAGCCAGAAGCGTCCCGCAGGCGATCCATAGCGCGGCCAGGCAGAGTAGTACAGTTGTGAGTGTTTTGTTTACCATGATCTCCTCCGTTTATTCAGCCCAAGTTGGATTTCCTTGAAACAATGCTTTTGTCTCGAAATCCTCTTTACGGCGTGATGTCTCCACTTACTTCAAGGATAGTGAAACAATTGGCTCCATCGTTTCACTCGATTGGTCGACAAGCCAAATAGCCTGTCAAGATCATCCCGACGGGGGAAACACATGCCGACTCTTTCAGCAATAGTGAGCGAGTTACTAGCCCGCCGCAAGGAGATGCAGCAGGAGCTAGGTCGCCTGGACAGGGCGATTGCGGCGCTCCGGGGACTCGAGTTGGTCGAGGTTCCTCGTATCATCGTTTCCCATGGTTGCCGAGAGGGCAAACCAGCCGCGCGCTCCCCGTTGCGTTCCGCTGATCGGGAAATCATGCGTTGGTTCTCGTGTGCCTTTCATGGAAATACTGACGGAGAACCGAAGATCGTTTCGCTGTTTCTTAAGAAGGTGCCGGCATCGAATCCGGCTTCAACCGGCGAGAGACACCACCCAGCTGGCAAACTCTTGGCCGCGAGAAATCATGGCCATTCCATTGGCTATTCTGCCGTTTCTTCCCGGATCACCAGGGCTGGTAATGGCCGTTAGATACTCGGAGGTTGCTGCGATTGGTGTTGCGGCGGGGCGGCTTTCAATCTGCTCATCGACTTAATTCCCCAGACTTCGATGTTCTTGCCCATTCTGCGACGAGAGATGCGAGCACAACAAAGATAGCGGTCCAAACGATACGGAGTACGGCCGCCTCAATCTGCGCGTGAGCCGGGTTGTCGGGTCCCGTGGGCGTTCCGAAGCCGTTCACAAAACTGTCGATGAATTCGTGCACGCTGTTCGCAGCCTTCGTCAAAAGGTTTTCTTCGCTGCCGAGCCCGTTGATACCGATCCCGCCCAGCAAACCAGTAGTAACAGCCTGAAAGTTCGCACTCGCCTTGGCGATCGCGATTACCGCAATTATCATACCGTCCACACCGCCGACCACCAGGGAACATACCACTGGACAACTGAACCTCATTCCAAGCTTCACCAGAACGACGTTGGCGAGGACCCAAAGCCATCCCATCAGTGGTACTCGCCAGGATCGCGGCAGCACAGTAATCGACTGCGGAGGGAATAGAACTTCATCCGAGCGTGACATACAAGACTCCATGCAGATAGTGATTCTGCTCGGCCGCTCGTTTCACGAAGTAGGCGGAAAGTCACGACCCGGCGTAGAGTTGAAAGGTCGCCCAGTAAAACGGTTTGCGGAACGCGCTGCCGGAATGAAGCAACGAAAGTTTGGCGGTGCGGAGGGCGTTTTCGGGGTTCTCTCCCTGGTTCAATTCCTCATAAAACTTATCCATGAGTTGCTCGGTGGAAACGTCACTCGCGTCCCACAACGCGGCGATGACGTTGTGGGCACCGGCTCTGAGGAAAGCCCACGAGAGTCCCACCAGGCCCTCGCCCGAATAGGCGCGCGTGCCGGCGCTATAGCACGCCGAGATCGTAACCAGTTTGGCTCGCAAGGGGTGCCCAATGATGTCGCGGGCGTACAGCTTGAAGGAATCGTTGCCGGCGTTGTTCTTGGACAACACAATGGCGGAATCAAGCGGGCTCAACCGGCTAGCCGTTCCATGCGCCACAAAATGAATGTAAGAAAACTGCTCAGGCTTGCTGGCCAGGTACAGTGCCGGAGTAGCCTGATCGCGCTGGAATACCCGTTGCTGGGTCAGGGGAAAGTGTTTTGCAACGCCTTCCATTTCGGCGGCAGCGTTCGGAAGTGCAGGATATTCCGGGCTCGGCGCGACGGTGTTGCCTATGAGAAGCAAGCTGCGGGCGCGGTTCTCTTTCCCGGCATGCGACGCGGCCAGCAGTCGTAATGAACTGGCGTTGACGATCGTGACATCTTCCACCCAGTAGTGCAACTTCGGTTCGGAGACGAGCAGTGTCTCGAAATTCAGGCCATTCAGGACGCCATCGGGAACGATGAAGACCTTCGCGTCCTTAGGCAATAACGTTCGCGCCGGAGCGATCAGGATGCCATAAAGCGATCGGCCATCGTTGTTGGCGGCATCGAGAACGTCTTGCGGTCCGCCGAGAGCTTTGCAGTATCGTTCGACGCCAACTTCAATTTCCGATGCGGCGGGGAGCGGAAACAAACTGGTCTTTTGCGGTGTGATCACCCAGAGGTAGGACGACTTCTCTCCCAGCCAATAGAAGAGGACTGCGCTGCGCGCTCGGCGCGCGACTGCTTGCGCATCCAAGGGGCCAGGCTTGAATGATGCTTCCTTTCGCAACAATCCAAGCCCTTCCGTAAGAGTGCGAGCACGGCTGTAGTCGGCAACTTGCAGAGCCTCGGCCGTCTTGCCCTGAGCCACGAGAAAGTGGATGTAGTCGTCGTAAATGCGGGAAGCGTTGGCAAGAAAAGGCAACCGTGAATCCTCGTGCTGCAGGGCGCCGCGAGCCGTCTCGAAGGTGCTCAGGGCAATGCGAAACTCACGATCCGCCCAGTCAAACTGGTTTTGATCCTGGTAGAGACGGGCGAGGGACCGCTCCGCGTCCCATTTGAGAAAAACTGGGGTATCTTTGGCTTTCGCGACCTCGCGGAATGCTCCTTCGGCAGCAGCAAGGTCGTGTTGTTGGGCGGCGACCCGTCCCTGAACCAGTATGGGATAAACCTCGTCACGTTGGTTGCGATCCTCCCGCGCTTTGGCTAGCGCTTGGTCCGCGTAGCGCTTCGCCTCTTCCAGTTTCCCGGTTTGCTCGGAAACAAAAGCCAATGCGATCAGCGAATTGATGAGGTCTTCCCTACTGTTGATTTGCTGCGCGAGCGTGAGCGACTGCCAGTAGGATTGTTGGGCGGCGGCAAACTTTTGAGCGTCAAGGTAAACGTAGCCAACTGCCTGGAGCCACTTTGCCTGGTCGATTACGTCGCCAAGTTTCTCGGCCTGCCTCTTGGCCTCAAGGAACACCCCCTCAGCCTTTTCTGGATCGCCCAGTTTGTAATAAGCCCAGCCCATGTTGCCTAATGCGTTTTGCGCAACGTCAGCAAAACCGTGCGGTATAGAAACCTGGCGACAGGCATCGGCCCAGTCGAGCGCCTCGTCAAAGTGCGTCTGCTCCTCCGCGGACCAGCTAAGATTTAGCAACGCAACCGCCTCTAAAAACGGATCACCGCGCCTTCGCGCCGAGGCGAGAGCCCGTTCGTAAAACATCTGCGCCAGCGCGAAATGCCCGCGTTCCATTTCCAACCGGCCGCGGGCCCGGACCACTTCTGCGCAGGCTGGGTAGTTCGAAACCGCGCAAAGTCGCTCTGCCTCAGTAAGATTCAGCTCCGACTCGGGAAACTTGTGCAAAGAGGCAAAGGCTACGGCCTGAAGTCTCCGCTCTTGGACGGCCAGCTCGCCAGAGGGCAGCGTTGCCGGTTCAGAAGCTAGAAGAGCCAAGACGGAGTCACTCATGCCCCGGAAAATCAGGATGTTCGCCTCGAGAATTCTGAACTTCCACGCCCAATCAGGACCAGCCGCATGAAAATCTTGGTACGCTTTCGCGGCTTCTTCCTGTGCACGAACCAGGTCCCCGTGCTCAAAGGTCTGTTGCCCGTGGTCCAAAGCAGCCTGAGGATTACGGTGCCTCGCGCAGGAGGACAAGAGCGAGAGAATAATGATCAACGAAATGTTCTCTGCCGCTCTGCGGGCAGGGTGTCGGCAAGTATCTGCCAAATCGCGCCCGCGGAATTTCCATGCGCCCACGATGGCGTCTCCCGTCGTGGCTAGAGTTTAGCTGGGAAAGTGCGAAAGGGGAATGGCAGGACTGTTCCGAAACACACCAGAATGGTGGGCGCGAGTCAAGCACCGATTCACGATTACTTGAGCGGGCTATTGCCGACAGCGAGTGATGGCGAGGATTCGACTCTCGGTCACCGGAAGAATCCTCGCATGAGCGCCGTATCTCGCGTCGGAGGTGCCAACCTGATGCATCTACGCTAGCTCTGGTGGTGGAGGCGGCGGCGGGGTCGGACCTCCCTTGCCCCCTCCGTTTGTGTCGAGCGGCGAAACATCGATGTCTCCCTTCGCGATGCTACCCATCTTCGCCCGGATCATGGTCAGATGGAACGAATAGGTGTCATGGTCGGGCAGTTCGGACTTCGAAGCATCGAGTTTTTCCTTCTTGCGGTGCACTGTCAATTCGGCCAGGAAGATCTTCCCGAAGTGAGGCAAGTCAATCACGTGTCCGAACGTGATACCCGGAGCCCCTTCCACCTTGCTGACTAATGAGCAATGCGCCGTGTTCTCGGCGGGCTGGGTGATGTCCTGAATCGCAGACTTAGTCCAGTGCTCCCTGGCCCAGGCGGGAAGGCCCTGGTTTTGCTCGGAAATTTTCCCGAGGACGACCTCGTCTTCAAAGTACGACTTGTCACCGGCCGGCTTGGGGCCCAGAATGTCGAGACATCGAGTTACCTCGATCTTGTGTCCGTTGATCCTTAGATTGTCAAAGCGGGTGCCCAAGAACGTGACTGACGGAACCTGGCCGTCATCATATCGGGGGTGCTTGGTTGAAATCTGACCCACCACGCGGTCAGCCGTGACGACGTCGAGAATGTTGAGTCCCTCGACAACTGAGGTCGCCAGTGTGGTAAAGCCGCCCCGGCTGGCAAACCCAGCGACCTGTGCGTAGCCGGATTCATAGGAAATAATCCCTTCCAGGCGGAAAGGCTCCGCCAGCCTGAACTGATATTCGCCATCGTAGGGTAACCGCAAGACTCTGTCCTTGACTTCGCTCTGCAAGGGCTGTTCGATTGTCGCGCTAAGAATACCCGCTGTTGCGTAATAGCGGTGATGGAAGGGTTCGCCGCTTGGCTGTGGTTTTGCTAATGTTGCCATGTCGTTCGCTCCTCTGTTTGAGATCACATCTGGATCTGCAATTCAACTGACGTACGACCGACTTCCTGGCTTTCACCCGTGGCAGTGGTTCCCCGTACTGCTAATGTGTAGGTACCCGACCCCCGATTCGTTCCTGGCACCCGGACAGGCCACATATCGTTGGCCGAGTTCGCGGGAATCGTGAGCGACCACTCTAGCTTTCCCGCCGGGTTATACAGATCTGCCGTGTAACGCGGATAGCGGCTGTCGGGAGGAATATTCACAAAGAGCAGGAAACTCCCTCCTGGCGGCACCGCGATCACGGGCGCATTGGTGCCGCGCGTGCTCATGTTGAGCGATGCCCACGGCAGAACTTGCGGGCGATTGACCGCCTGCTCCAGTCGCGGATACGTGACAAGATTCTGATAGCCCAGCAGCGCCAACAGTAACGCCAACGCGGACACGGCAAACGCGGGACGCAACCAGGCGAACCATCCCGCTTTCGCTGGAGCCGGAGCAGGTACTTGCACAACCCTTGCCTCGGGGTTCTCCGCGAACACGATCTTGCTCTGCTCCACGAACATCGCGCCGGCTCGCACATCGAGCGCGCAATCCGGACAGTCAAAAAAGTGTTCTTCGAACTCCTCCCGCTTATCGGGATCCAGTTCATCGAGTAGATACCGTTCCGTCATTTTTTGCCGAACCACCTCATCGTGGTCCATTCGGTCAATTCCCCCTCATACAGTAGTGAGCCATCGTGGCCCAGCGTTTCAAATCAGTTGGGCCGCAGCCGCCGTCGGCGGATCACCGTCTATGTCATCTAAATACAATGACTTAAATGATTGCTTCGCGCGGTGCAACAGCACCCGCAGATAGTCTCGGTTTACGCCAAAGTCGCGGCATACCTCGTCCTTATTCCGTTCCTCGAGAAACACTTCGCGCAGCAATCGCTGGTCGCGTTCGGGCAGTTTCTCCAGAACCTTCCGGACCTTTTCTCCCAATTGCCTGGCGGAAAAGGCGCCAAACAGATCCGTGGACTCGTCAGGGAAATCCTTCTCTTTCTCGTCTTCAAAATAGTTGTCGCGAGGCGTAGCTCGGTAATGCTCCAACAAGACGTTTCTACAAGTGGAGTTGACAAAGGAGCCCAATCGCTCGGAATGCAGAATCTTTCCGTCCCGCAGAGCCGTCAACACCCGGGTAAAAGTTTCCTGACGCACGTCCTCAACTGCTTCCGGCGACCGCAACCGAGAGCGCAGCTTAATCTGGATGAGTTCGCTGAAATAGGCGACAAAATGTTCCTGGGTACGAAAGTCGCCTGCACGCAGGCGTTCGACGTAGACGTCGTCAAAGGACTGAAATTGCAAGGACTTGCCCCGCCGCCCGTGAAGTGGCAGACAGTATAGCACCGGCAGAGAATTGCGGACACTATTCGGGAACCGAGCATGCGAGGATGCTCGTCTGAGAATCGTGTGGCTGTTAAGAATGCCGCCAGCGGACGGGATTGGGCGAGGGGTGCGCACTTGCGGAAGCCAAACTCCTATCACCTTTGTGGCGAAATCCTCTTTACGGCGTGATGTCCCCAATTATTACTTTAAGGTAGTGAAAAAATTGCCTCCATCGTTTCACGGGATTAGGCGACAGTCTGATTGCTCGGGACGAATCACAAGGAACAGCGGCCGGCGTCAGACCATCGGTGCGATCGCGGTCAAGTCGCAAAAGAGGAACCCAGACGTTCATTTGATCGTTTGGACTCAAACGCTATCGGAGCGGATGCACCGCGCCCGCGCGGGCCGCAAGCCGTATTCCGAGGCACATCCATAAAAAGGAGCATCTGATGGCAACTACAGAGAAGTCTGCAGAAAAACTCTTTGAATTCGAACGAAAGCGGTTTCTCCCCTTGCTGCTCGCAAACCCGAACTACTTTGGAAATCTCCAGAACAGCCCGCTGAAACCGGTGAAGAAAATCATCGCCAACAGTTCGTATGAAGAATTGAAGTGTGTTGGCTTCAACCCCCAGCTCAACCGTCTGGAAGGTGTGGTCTGGATCAAGCAGACCACCAGATACAACGGTGGCATCTGCACGAGTGGTTCGCTGGAGTACGTGAGCTTCTTTCTCTCCTACGCCAACAGATTCACTGCCACCCGAGATTCAAAGTCGTGGTAGAGCAGGAGAAAACCGCGCCGAAGCATCTTAGGATTTCGGGTGCTCCGGCGCAGGTGAGTTACTCATCGGCTTCGTACGCTGGACCGGGGCCTAGCAGGCTGGTCCTATCGCTAGGCGTGTGAGCCTTTGACAGTGGCGTTTGGATTGCCTCCACCGCGGCTGTCAATGCGACGACTTCCGGCTTTTCGTATTTCATCGTTTTTGCCTCCTTTCTCGGATTTACCACTCAACCGAAATCTTGCGTCGTGGTGCAGAAGAGGGGCGCCGAAGCATCCAGCGCTTCGGGTGCTGCGGCGCAGGGACATTACTCGTCTGCGTCATACCCTGGACCGGTGCCCACTGCAGCAACACGGTCGGCAGGAAGCATTTCCTTCCTGGTTGGCGTTTGAATTGCCTCCACCGCGGCCGTCAATACAGCTACTTCCGGCTTTTCGTATTTCATCGCTCTTACCTCCTTTCTCAGGATTCACTACTCAGCTAGCTGAACTCTTGTGTGGGCGGGCCTTATTGCCTTCATCGCGAAGAAGTCCTCGCTGCCAGGTGACGCGAACGGAGAAGGCTCCAAGCTCGCTAAACCTCTCAGCCATGATTCCAGGACCAGGGTTCGCAACAGGCAAGTGAGTGAGATCTCCTTGCCGAGACAAGCATCCTGAACCGCCCTCAAGAGACCGGCGGCGTCAACGATGCCAATCTTCTCGCTCAACATGTTGTGACTCATCTCCACGACCTGGCCCCAGTCCTGCTTCAGAGCGGCTAAGGGAGCACGGGATACAAAGGCTTTCCTTCGTCGCTGTAAGATTGTGTCGGGGACAATTCCGACTAAGGCACGGCGCATGAGGGAGCGCCGCTGGCCGGGACGAACGAGTTGCTCTCGCGGAATGGCGTACAAAAACTCCAACAAGTCACGATCGAGATAGGGGTAGCGTTTCTCGTAGGGCGGATTTGACTTAAAACTAGATCCCAGTTGCCCACGTAGCCCATTCAGCGTGTCCGTGTTCATTTGAAAGCTAGGCAGAGCTCCAGACACTTTCAGACGTGGTTCATAGCCCGCCAAAGCCGATCGGTGCTGCTTGACGAAATGGGCATTCAGCCAAGGCGCCGGCCGCCTGTGTTTGGGTACTCCAACGAGCGTCCGGGGACAGAACTCGCGCACGGTCTCAAAGAACAAATGGAACCAAGGCTTTCTTTTATTGAGTGCCCATACTTTCAGCTGGTGTGCGAGCGCTCCGAATCGCGCCCGGGACAGCAGGTCGGCGAGCTCCGGCGTTGCTGTTGGCACGCCACCAGTAACCTCATCTCCACCGATGCCGGAGAGCAACACGCGATTCCCTTGTGAAGTCACGCAAAAGGCAAACTGATTGGAGAATTCCGAGGCAGGGCTATACGAGCCTGGAATTGCAGCAAAGTGGCCATTGTCCAAACCAAGGCTCGAGATGTCTTGTGAACCTGCATTGATATGGCAACCCGTCCGCCCGCGTTTCTTCTCAACTTCGACGAAATAAGGGCGCTCGTTCCAGTTGGGTTCTGAATCGTCGTAATAGGAGACGGTATCGAGCCTGGGAGTTTCCCCAGCGCCGCGCGCAATGAGCGCATCCGCCATGCATACGATTGAGGTGGAATCCATGCCGCCGCTCAGTTCGGAGAGAATTGGAGCGTCGGATCGGAGCCGCCGCTGCACCGATTTTGCGAAGATGCCGCGAAAATCCTCTTCATATTCAGCATCGTTCCGGTATCGAATGCAGTTGTCGGGATCGAAGTCCCAATACTTCCGTATTGTCACTTTGCCATTTCGAAGAAAAACGAAAGAGGATGGTGGGACTGCACAAATCCCGACGTAAGGTGTTAGATGAGTGGCCGGGGAAAACACCAGCCAACCCGCAATGTATTCCTCATCAACTTGCACCGGGCGTCCAGAGAATAGAACGAGGGGATCAAGCAGGGTGCTCCAAGTTATCTCATTCCGCTCAATCGTGTAATAGAGATGGCGGGTACCGATAGGATCTTTGGCCAAGATCAGCGAGTGATCACGCGGGTCCCAGATGGAGAGAGCCCAATCCCCGATGAGCATGGCGAAGCATTCTGTTCCCCATTCTTCATAGGTTGCTGCAACAATGGAAACGTCGGTGGTGTCGATCGACCGATCGTTTCGCAATTTGCCCAGTAGCTCGGCGCGATTGTCCAGCCGGCCATCCCACATGACAACCGCCCCTGACCTGGTAATGTGGGGCTGGATTTCCAGGCGAGACTCTCGCGTGGTGTGGAATGCGTGGTACAGCATGCTCACACCCGCCTTTTCATAGGTGGCGTTGCCGTCGGGTCCGTGAGGAGCCAGAATCGCGTTTGCCCGGTCGAGGTATTCCGGGGCACACCGCTCACCATTGAAACTCCACCTTCCAAATTGGGCGCTCATATTTGTTACTCCCCGTTCAAATGGCACTCACTAACAGCGGTCCAGCACTGCATACATTTCGGGCGTGTAAGGTTTGTCGTTTACCACGCGGCCATCGACTTCGACCCAGGCGTGGGCTCTGAAGGGAATCTGTTGGGCGCCGATGACCATATGAGCATGCACACCGTAGCGCTTTAGAAGACAGGTCGTAGCCGCTGAGCGCTGTAGGCAGAGCGCTTCCTTCCAGTACCAGATGCAGGCCATATCTACGGCGGAACAGATCCGTTCAATCGCGTCCGCAGTAGGTGCTTTCCTGCCCAGCGGGTAATTGCGGACCTTGTCGTAGACAACCCGAAAGTTACCGCGCGCCAGGAACAGATCGAACACGATCAACTGCAGGTACGCTTTCATTACAAGAAACGACATATACGACCTCCTGTGGTCAAACCGGCAATCGCAGCTGATCGCAAAGAAATGCCATGCGATCGGTCAGAGCTTCGATCCGCTCACTGAGAGGAAGCACCGGAGAATGGCCCCGAAATTCGCTGTACGCCAGCAGAATTGGATGTTCCGAGACATTTGCCGCCTGAAGGCGCGCCGTCATTTTTCGCGCGTGAAGGGAATTGCATTGCTTGTCGGCATCGCCGGAAACGACTAGCGTTGCGGGATAGGCGACGCCTTCCCGGACCTGATGATAGGGAGAGTAGTTCACCAGGGCAGCAAAGTCGTCTGCATCGTCGGCGGTGCCGAACTCATCCTGCCAGAACTTCGCACAATCAAACAGGTGATAGCGAAGCATATCCAGCAGAGGAACCATGCAGACGACCGCTCGAAACAGATCCGGCCGCTGGGTGAGAGCTGCGCCCACCAGCAGCCCTGAATTTGACCCACCGAAAATGGCCAGCTTGTCTGCTGTCGTACGTCCCGTTTCAATGAGCCACTCTGCCGCACCGAGGAAGTCGTCGTGGGCATTTTGCCGGTTGCGCCGTTTGGCGGCGTTGTGCCACTGCACGCCAAACTCCGATCCACCTCTGATATTAGGCAAAGCAAACAAGCATCCTCGTTCCACCAGGAAGGCAACAAAGACACTGAATTGCGGTGTCATGGACATACCAAACCCACCGTAGGAAGTCATGATGAGCGGCGCGGCGCCGCCGGCGAGGACATCATGACGGCCCATGAGAAACATCGGGACCTGCGTCCCGTCTTTCGATCTGTACCAGACCTGCAAATGGCCGTACTCTGCGCCGTCGAATGGGATGCTTCTTCGCGACCACAGCATGTGTTTCCGGGTTCCGACGGAGTATCGGAAAATGCCGACCGGTTCCGTAAAAGACTCCTGTTCGAGGAACAATTCGTCGCCTTCGCAAGAGCTCCCGATGAAGCGAACAGTCTCATGTTCTCGAATTGGAATCTCACCGGTCTTGTGACCGAAAAAATCGAAAATGCAAACTTGAGCCAGGGTCGGGCGTCTGTACAAAATAAAGAGACGGTCGCCGGCAATACGGCAATCATTGATCCGGGCATCGCTTTCTGGAACGATGTCGACCCACCCGGCTTCCTTGCTGTTGTCGTCACGCACCTGGACTACGCGAAGATTGGGGGCGCCGCGATCGGTGAGCGCGAGCACTTTGCCGGGAATCAACAACGGACTGAATCTGAAATCCGCATCGGCCACGATTGCTGCAGGAGGTATTCCGCTTGCAAAGGGCTTCAGATAGAAGTCGATCAGCGTCTTATCGAGGAATTTGTAAACCAGAAAGCCAATGCGCGTTGCGTCCGAGACGAGAGATAGGTGAAGATTCTCGCTCTTTCCGGCAGAAAAGATTTCCTGATCTTCTGAGAATCGGCTTCCGAGAATATGGTAGTAAACAGCCCGATGGAAAGGCCTTTCCGCGTTCCAAGCCTCGTGGACATAATAGAAACCACGGCTATCGGGGGAAAACGCAAACCCGTACAAATGGCCGCGGGACAGGATGTCGGGAAATATCTTTCGAGCGGCGATATCGAACAACTCGAAGGTTCCGGTGCGTTCTCCGCCTTCCTTGACCTCGTAGAGCAGAAGACGCCGATCGGGGGAGACGAAAATGGGCATGACCGCGGTGTGGCTGCCTGTTCTTCTGTCGGCCGGATCCACAAGAAGCTGGTCGTCGCCCTCTGCTCCATCGCGCATGTAAATGCAAGGCTGCTCCTGCTCCGGCAAACGTTTCCGGAAAAAGTAACGATCGCCCACCTTCTGGAGTGAGTCGTAGGTTTCAACCGCCAGGAATTCACGAATTCGATCCTGGATTCGCTCCCGTCCCGGGACCACGTCGAGATAGGCCCGGGCGTAACGGGTCTGCTCCGCAACCCACTTCCTGGTGCGCGGGGATTCTTGGTCTTCGAGCCAACGAAAAGGATCGGTGATGGCTCGACCGTGCAGGACCTCGGTTACCGGCTCGACCGGTGTAAATGGCGGAGGTTCCATTAGACTGGGCATGATCGAGTTTCCTCGTGGTTAAGCTAGTCGCCACTCCAGCCTGCTGCAGACGAACGGTCGGTCGGGCAGGATATTTGGCGCCCCACACTGTTTGCCGATAGTCTGCTTAGTCGAGCGACCCGTCAATCGCAAACGGCAAGCCTTTTCTGCGAAAAGAGAAGCCTTTTCTGCTTTTTTATTTCCAGGGAGCACAAGAAAGACGAGTGACGACGCAGGCTTCTCACCCTTCGAAAACCACGAAGAATGGAGCAGCCGGCGTTAACCGGGATCCCGGGCTCAGGCGATTTGCTTGCGAAATTCGGTCGGGCTTAGACGATACTGCTCCTTAAATATGCGAGCAAAGTCCACGGGTTTTCGGTATCCAAATTCGGCCGCGATGACCTTGATGGGGAGGTCGGTAGCCTTCAGCCGTTCTGCAGCTCGCAGCAAGCGCTTCCTTTTGGCGTATTCCCTTACGCCCAGTCCGGTGCAGCGCTTGAAGAGCCGCGCGGCATGGGCAGCCGAGATATCGAGTTTCAGTTCCCGGCAGACATGTTTCAGGTCCCATTCGATGCCGGTATGGCTATCGATATGTTGGAGTAAAATGCGGACTCGCCAATCCACAGCCGGCCTCACCTTGCCGGGCTTCGGCACCAGACGATGGAGAATGTCGCCGAGGGCGCCCTCGTATTGCAGCACGGGTGCTTCGTAAGCCATATTTCGCTCCTGGTTTGATATGCGCACGAAACTGTTTCCGCGGGTGGACTCAACGGACGATGTCATTCTCGCTGCTCAGGCGCCGCCTTCCATCGCTTAAGCCGCCGTCTCTCCAGGCTTGGCGCCAGCCGATTGGTTTCGGAGATGGGCGAGCTTGTTAGCCTCAAGCTGGCGAACAAAATCGACGTAATCCTGCTGCAGTTGCGCTTGGGGGATCTCCACAAACTCGCGCTCAAGCGCAGTTATGATCTGTGCGCCCGTCCAATCTTGTTTCAGCATTTGCCAGATCTTTGCGCCCACCACGTTGAGACTCAAACAAAGGCCCTGTTCAATGTCCAGAAGTACCGCACCGTCCTGATTGGTCGAATCGCGAACGCTTTCAGCGAGAACGACTCTTGCCTCTATGACTTGGGTGTTGCTCAGTTCCGCGGGTCGATGCATAAAGTTTCCTCCGTGTCGTGCTCTTTCCTCGCAGTTTCCAGATAGCCGGACATCGCCTCACCCGAGGCATGTTGTCGCCACAGACGGTAGTAGAGTCTTCCTTCGCGATTCAAATCGCTGTGGGCGCCCTCCTCCAGGACTTTGCCTTCGTGGAGCACAATAACGCGGTCGGCCCACCGGGCCACTGCCTCCCTGTGACTGATGATCAAAATGGTTTTCGATGGAAACGAGTCTTTGAGGGCGTGCAGAACCATCGCCTCGGTCGGAGCGTCCAGTGCAGAGGTCGCCTCGTCAAGGATCAGAATCGGGCGATGTTGAAGAAGCGCACGCGCCAACGCCACCCGCTGCCTTTCCCCGCCGGAAAGCCCCTTGCCCGAGTAGCTCAGTTGCTGATCCCAGCCCTCCTCACGGGCCATGATCAAGGGTGTAAGCTGGGCGATCCTCGCTGCTTCTTCCAATTCCGCCAACCCGGCGTGGGGATTGCCCAACAGGAGGTTCTCTCGCAGTGAACCACAGAAAAGCAGAGGGTCCTGCGGAACCAGGGAAATCGTCGAGCGAAACGATTGCAACTCGATGTCACGGATGTCAGTGCCGTCCAGCAGAATAACGCCGTGATCAATCTCATAAAGTCGTGCCACGACCTTCGCCATCGTGCTCTTGCCACTGCCGCTCGGTCCGACAATCGCTATCCGATCGCCTGGCCTCACCTCGATATTGATCGCGTCCAAGGCGGTAGCACCCGTCGCGTAGGCAAACGACACTTCACGAAAGCTAATCGTTCCGCGCACGGCTTTGAGGAGAGGTTGAGCGCCAGGGCGGTTCTGGACTGTGGGAATCGCAAGCTCAATGTCGAGGATCCTGCGAATGCTGGCGCTCACCCGATGCAACCGGGAATAAAGTTCGACGGCGCCGCTCAAAGGCGCAAACAGTCCTCCTAAATAGCTGTAAAAGGCCACCAGGCCACCGATGGTAAAAGTCCCGAGCATAACTTCTCGGCCACCATAGGCCAGAATCACAGTGATGCCAAGAACAACGACAATCATCGTAGCCATACTGAAGCGCATCGCACTCCACTCCCTCTGTACGCCGGCGCGAAATGCCGTCGCCGCAACCTTGGCAAATCGTCTTGCCTGGGTGCGTTCCCGGCCGAGGAGCTGAATCTGCAAGACGGCTGCGAGTAACTCCTGAAGCAAAGCGCTTCGCTTGCCGGAGTGTTCCTGCACGGCTTCAGAACAGACTTGCAGGACATTCTGATAGCGCTGGTGCACCACGACGAACACCGGCAGCAACGGCAAAATGAGGCAGGTCAATTTCCAGTTCAACCAAACCATGGCGCCGAGGACCAAAACAGTCATCAAGACCAACCGAAGCGCATTCGGAACAATATCTCCTCCCAACTCCCCCACCTGTTCCACGTCTTGCTCCAAGCGGAACAAGATGTCGCCCACCGCCGTTCGTTCGTGATAATCGGCGGCGAGCCGCTGAATGTGTTCCAGCAGATTGATCCTGATCCGAAAGACCATTCTCTGTACGGCACGAAAGGTTGCCAGAGTAGAGGCCCAAAAGAGCGTCAGCTGCGCCACGTAAGTGGCAAAGAAGCAGGCAGCAGCTACCGGCAGAAGACGCCATTGCCTTGCAGGAAGAATCTGATCGATCAACCATTTCATGATCAGTGGGTCCGCCAAAGCAATGCCACTGCCAACTGAAATGCAAAGAAAGCTGAGCACATGCCAGCGAGCGAATGGTCGCAGTTGCCGAATGATCCATTCGCGTTCTTTACGCTGCGCCTGCGTCATCCGACACGCCTTCCGTCCAGTTTTAAGAATTTCCGACTCTGCGGAACCCCACAAATCTAGAGGGTACGCGCATCGCGCGGTTGTATTGCCCCAGGGTAAGTGACTTCGTTGGAAGTGGCCGACGCGGGCGAATCTTATTCGCGCGCGATTGAGTGAAAAAATAAAACCTGAATTCTGTTCCACAAACGGAACAGCTTGCGAGCGGTAGCTTCCTTTTCAAACACATAGGTCGCGATAATCGGCGACGTCATTCATCTATGAGTCGGCGGCTGTTACACTTTTAGGAAATTGGCAAGTTCCCATCTGAGGTTAAGCTTCGCTCCTCTAGAAGAGGGGTTCTCCCAGGACGAGAAATCGTCTGGCACGTTACTCACACGCCAAGATTCGAGCCTGAAAAGCAGAAAAGGCTTCTCTTTTCGCAGAAAACGCTGCCTGTTTGGCATTGACGGACTCCGTCCGCCGGCACAATATGGCCAACGGCGCACAGCAGATCAGTGACAGCTCGACCTCCGAAAGATCGACGAGGCTGGTCTTTTCGGGGCCAGGTGTTCAGACTCTCATGTGGCCAAACGATACCCAAGAGAAAGGAGTCAATCACAATGAGATACGTAAAACCTGAACTCGTTGTCTTAACGGACGCAATCAGCGCAGTGCAGGCCGGCACAGGAAAACATTTCCACACGATCGATCCCGCGGGAGTACACATACCTGGCATGTCCCCCGCGTACGAAGGGGACGAATAGCGTGTCTTGCGCCGGAGGGCAACCAGTTACCGTGTCCTCCGGTGCAGTGATTCTTGCGGCACGATTGCATTGCTCGACCTTCAAAGAAGGGCGGAGTAATCGCGGTGGCGCTTCATTTACTTGCTCCGGATTTTGTGCTGCCGACCGGAGAGCGCAGTTGATCCTGCTGCCAATGCTCCGAGGCCAGCTCCGCCATGAGTCTTGCCTGCGATGATCGGCTTGTTGGGGATGGTCTCGTAGGCGTAGCCGGTGAGAGTACCGGTGATGACAGGGTGAGCCTGTACGTTAAGCCGAGCCCAGCCGTAATGGGTCTTCCCATGGGTCTTGAACTTCAGCCCAAGATAGCGATTCTTAACATCGCACCAGTAGCCGAAGCCGGTGCACGAACTGAAACCGAAATTAGCAACCATGTATTTGGCGGAAAAACGCTGTCCCGGCTTGATGGTTGTCCCCTTATTCAAAGCGTACGCCCAGCCCCATCCGCTAGAGCGGAAATAGAACCCCCGGGCCCCCAGTCCTTCTCCTGTCGGCCTCACAAGAAGTTGAGACCGGCAAAAGTCCGTATTGCAGAAGCTAAATTCCCATAGGATAAACTCGGCTTTTCCGCTATGGGTCAGGTCGAGAGCCAAGCTTTGATTGAGGCCAATCTTCTCATGTACGGGGGTGTAGACGATTCTCCCTTCCGCAGGTCTTGCCAACGCCAGCACTCCCACTCCCGCCGCACTCGCCGCGAGCACATACGAGTTGAGCCGCTGATGCAGTGAATCGGAAAGGTTCGAGGGTGCCCTGGAAGTCCGCTTCATGGTTCGCTCCTATTGCTCTTTCTGCCGCCAAGCCGGAATCGCAGACGTCCCTCGTGCTAGGTGACCGAGGCTGGCGTCCTGAAGTGTGATGACATCTTTCCCGTGGGCCTTGCCTGCAATGATGGGCTTGTTCGGGATAGTTTCGTAAGCGTAACCCGTCAAGACAGCAGTAATTCTGGAGCCCGCAACCTTAACGTTGAGCCGGGCCCACCCGTAGTGGGCTTCTCCGTGAACGCGGAACTTGAGTCCAAGGTTTCCACTCGCGTCATGCCAGTCCCCGTGGCAGCCAAAGAAAGTGTCAGTGTTCCAAGAACAACCCTCGATGAAGGTTCCTGAGAAAGCACGCTTCGCGCCGATCCGCTCCCCGTTCGGGAGCCTGTAAGCGGACACCCAGCCCACCCTTCCCACGACACCGTTAACGCCAACTGGGCGGACTCCCGCGCCGGCCGACCATTCGCTGGAGGCCGTCCGAAAAATGAAGTCGGCTTTGCCGTCATGATTAAGGTCCAAGACGGTGCCGTTGGTGATTTTCACATGGGACCTGGTGTAGATGATTTTGCCTTCCACAGGCTGTGCCAACGCCAGCACTCCCACTCCCGCCGCACTCGCCGCAAGAGCATACGAGTTGAGCCGCTGGCGCAATGACTCGGATAGTTGTGAGGGCGTCCGGGGACGCGGCATGAAGTACTCCTCAGGCGGGCGGCATCATTGTCGTCCTCCCCGGCTCGGCTGTCAATCAGAGTCCGACGTCCCTCCGCGGTGGGCCGAAAGTCTCCGTTGACTTCCCGTGCCGGAGGGCTAGCATGGTTTGGTGTTCAGCGGAGGGCGATGATGACGAACGCAGCGGAAAGTCGAAGCTGGAGTTCCAGGATACGTCTGGGGGCGGCGAGCGCCGCTACGGCGTTAGCGATCATGCTTGTGCTTAACCTGTTCGCAGCCCAGTCGGTGCAAGCGCAGACCTTAACTGTGCTTTATAACTTCGCAGGATCGTCGGACGGGGGAGATCCCTATGCAAGTTTGATCCGGGATGCGGCCGGAAATCTCTACAGCACCGTCGGCTACGGCGGGACCTCCTTCGCGGGAGGGGTGTTTAAGGTAGACACGAAGGGCAACGAAAGCATGTTGTACAGCTTTACCGGCGGGGCGGATGGCGCTTATCCGATTTCGGCTTTGGTTCGCGATCATGCAGGCAATCTGTATGGCACTACTACGCAGGGTGGCTCAGTCGGTGCCGGGGTGGTTTTCAAAGTCGATCCCAGCGGCAAGGAAACCGTGCTCCACAACTTCACCGGAGGATCGGACGGCGTGGATCCGGTTGGAGGGTTGCTCCTGGACAAAGCGGGTAATCTCTACGGCACCACATCACAAGGCGGCACTTCCAAGTGTGGAGTGTTGTTCAAGTTAAGTCCGCAGGGAAAAGAAACGATTTTGCATACCTTCACGGGAGCGGCCAACGACGGGAAATATCCGACCTACACCAGTCCGCTGATGGATGCGGAAGGCAACCTCTACGGGGTCACAGAGGAAGGCGGGAGCGCCCAGGGCGGCGTGGTCTACAAGCTGAGTAAGAGCCACAAATTCACCATATTGCACAGCTTTGCCGGGGGAACAAACGACGGCTGCAACGTCTTGGGGAAACCATTCCGAGATAAGTACGGCAGCATCTATGGTACGACCTCGTCATGCGGGACTTCCAGCCTGGGAACGGTGTGGAAGCTGACCAAGAATGGGGAAGAGACTTTACTGCACAGCTTCGCGGGTGGGACGTCCGATGGAGAATATCCACTGGCCGGAGTGATTGAGGACACCAACGGGAATCTCTACGGGAGTACCGAGACGGGCGGCTCTGCCAATCTGGGAACCGCGTACAAAGTTACCCAACAAGGCAAATTCACGCTACTGCACAGCTTTACTGGTTCGGACGGGAAATATTTGTATGGTGGTTTCGTTCGAGACTCGAAGAATACTCTTTATGGTACGGCCCAGAATGGGGGCAGCATCGGCTACGGCACCGTGTGGAAGATCACAAAGTAGTTAGGGTGCCAAGAGCGCCGTAGCAGCGGAGCGCCGAGCGTGCTGAGTGCTGGTTTGAGAGGCTTTCGAGGGGAGTCACGAGGAAGAGGCAAAAGTTGCTCAGCAAGGAGCAACGGATGGTGTGACGGGATACTCGGTAATCCTACGGGCTCGTGTTCGCAGGACCGGCGGCTGGAACTATGATTTCTGTGGTTGAAATGGGCAAGCGAATGAAGAATGTCGTACCCTTCCCACTCATGGTCTCAAACCATATGCGGCCGCCGTGCTTTCTCACGATGGTGGTATAGGCCAACGCGAGACCCTGTCCGGTTCCCTGGCCCACAGGCTTAGTAGTGAAAAACGGTTCAAAAATTCGCGACTGAATCGCCTCCGGAATGCCGCCTCCCGTATCATGAATTGAGATCTCCACCCAGTCTTGATCCTGCCTGGTGGCGATCGAAATCTTTCCTTTACCGCCGGCGCCATCGCCCACCACTTGGCGGATAGCATGCGCGGCGTTGATCAGCACATTGAGAATCACTTGATTGAACTCGCCCGCATGGCAGTGAACCAGCGGCAGTGTCGGATCAAAGTGTGTCTCAATATCAGAGACATATTTCCATTCGTTTCGCGCCACCGTAACCGTGGTTTCAATAGCGCGATTGATGTCGAGTGCGGATTTTTCCTCCGACCCAGGATGAGAAAATTCCTTCATGGCGCGGACGATCTTGGCCACTCGCTGCACGCCCTCCAGCGATTGATCGATGGCTTTCGGAATCTCCTCGAGCAGGTAGGTAAGGTCCGCTTCCTCGATGCAGTGGCGGAGGCACATAGTGGCGTCGGACGAGATGGCGCCGGTTCTGGACTCTTGATCGATGCGCTGGGCGGCGCGAGCCAGATCGCCGATCGCAGACCAGGATTGCTTTACGAACGTGGTGTTGTCTCCCACGTATTGGGTTGGGGTGTTGATCTCATGCGCGATGCCCGCAGCCAGTTGTCCGATGGCCTCAAGCTTCTGGGCTTGCCTCAGTTGTTCCTCCAGGTGTCTGCGTTCGGTAATATCGGTGCCAGTAATCAATAGTCCAACACTCTTCTCGTCGGCAAACGTAACCCGATTGATGGTGAGCCCGACAAAACGCTGATTACCGTCCTTTTCGAATGGTAAATTGATGTGTCGATTGGCCTGCTCGATTTGCAACCAGGAGTCGATTTCCGCCTCTATGGTGGGAGTAATCCATTTGATTCCGCAATCCTTGATGCACTTGCCGCGAACCTCGGAGGCAGACAACGCGAAGGTGTTGGCGGCGGCTGGATTCCAACGGGTGATTTGCCCGCCGGCATCGGTTCCGATCAGAACTGATGGCACGGAATTGATGAAGAGTTCTGATTCCGCGTGTGCAGCCCGAAGCGCCTCCTCAGTCAGCTTCCGGCTGGTGATGTCCACGAAGGTCACGACGACGCCAACCAGCTTCCCTTCCCGCCATACCGGATACGACCAATACTCACTGGGGAAAAAAGTGCCATCCGCCTTCCAAAATACTTCGTCGTCGACGTGTGTTCCCTCACCCCGGCGAAGGGCGCGTTGAACTTGACATTGCTCCACTGGCAGCGGCGACCCATCCGCATTGCTATGATGAAGCAGATTGTGCGTGTGCTTTCCCAGTAGGTCGCTCGGATGCTGATAGCCCAGTAATTTCAGGCAAGCCTGATTGCAGAACGTACAATTACACTCGAGATCCAAGCCATAGATCGCCTCGGCCGTGGAATCGAGCAGCAACTGCAGTTGTGCCTCGCGCTCGGCTAAAGCCTGCTGCGCCTGCTTGCGTTTCGTGATGTCCTGAATCTGCGCGACCAAGCAGGTGGACTTTCCATCGGCGTTTAGAACCGGCGAGACCGTCAGCAGGCCCCACACGGCATGACCGTGTTTGTGCAGGTATCGCTTTTCCAGTTGATAGACTCTGAGCCTGCCACCCACAAGGTGCTGCAGCGATTGGAGACTCTCCTGCCGGTCGTCTGGGTGGGTAATCGCCTGAACGTTGGTGGCCTGCAATTCGCTGCTCGTATATCCCAAGAAATCGCATAATGCCGGATTGACTTGTAACCAATTGCCACTTAAGTCAGTCAGGGCCATCCCAACCCCGGCATGCTCGAATGCACTCTGAAAGCGCTGTTCACTTTCGCGCAACGCCTTCTGCACCACGATCCGGCTTCCGGCATCGAGCCGGGCGCGCAGTTCCAATGGGTCGTAGGGTTTTCGCAGGTAATCATCGGCGCCGGCGCCCAGCCCTTCCACCACGTCCTTTGATTCATCGCGACCGGTCAGGAGAATGAGGTAGATGTAGCGGAGGATCTGGGATGCCCGCAAGCGCCGGCAAATCTCCGTGCCATAGATGTCGGGCAGCATCCAATCCAACACCGCAAGGCTTGGACCGTCGTTGGCACTCAACTGACTCAATGCTTCGCTGCCGTTTTTCGCAGCCACTGGGTCGTATCCCCATTCCGAGAGCAATCCGGTGAGCGATTCGAGAACCACGGGATCATCGTCGGCGACCAGAACCTTCATCGGCCGCGCTCCGGTTTCCCGCTGCGGAAGAAGTCTGTCCGCAGTTTGAGAGCTTGAAGTGTTACGAACATCCGGATTGTTTGGCAAAGATCGGAAAATCTCACCCATGATTTCGCCTCAAGGTCATGATGCCGTTTCCCCTTTCCATCCAGGCAGCACTGGGCAGAAAGTTCGAGCCTGCATTCGGTGAGTTGCGCAGCCATTCGAAAAAAGGTTCCCGCCTTACGTCCACCATCGGCAACGAGCGCTTCCGGCGTTAGCTGACGATAGTCACAGGGATGGCGGGTGCGGCCTATCTGCGCGAAGCCTCCGGCTAAAGAGCCGACACGAAATACCGATGATCATCACAGCAGACTCTCAGCGAAGATCGGATTGGTGTCAGTCTTGGCTGCTTCTGGCATTCATTCCAGCCTTCCTGGGCGGGCGGCGAGCTGAAAAGACCCGTCCGAGAATTGCACGCAAGGCAGGCGCAAATGGATTTCGCACGACTGAATCGGTCTAGCCGCGGAGAGCAGCGCTTCACCAACCGGGCGGTTTTGGCGGCGTGGGTGGCAGCGCTGCTCGTCCAGTCATCCCTGTGGCTCGCACCGGTTCATGCCTCTGATTCCCACCAGGATGATGTAACCGACCTGAGCCTCGAAGACCTTAGAAAAGTCCAGGTCTACAGCGCCTCGATGTATCTTCAGGACGATCGCAAGGCGCCTTCGTCAGTAACCGTCGTCACTGCAGATGAGATCCGCAAGTGTGGCTACCGTACCCTGGCCGATATCCTCCGCAGCGTGAGAGGATTCTATGTCAGCTATGACCGAAACTATAGCTACGTCGGGGTGCGCGGATTTTCCCGGCCCGGCGACTACAACACGCGCATCCTGCTGCTGCTGAATGGTCATCGTCTCACCGATAACCTTTATAACAGCGCGCTTATCGGCACTGAGTTTCAGCTCGATGTTGATCTGATTGACCGCGTGGAAATCGTTCGCGGCCCCAGCAGTTCTCTGTATGGAACCAGCGCATTCTTTGCTGTGATCAATGTGATTACCAGGAATACTCACCATTTGCGGGGGGTTGAGCTTGCAATCGAGGTAGATGGTTTCGGTACTTACAAAGGGCGGTCAACCTACGGCCAGCAGCTTCACGGTGCGGAACTGTTTCTCTCCGGCACCGCCTACGACAGTGCGGGTCCGCCGCGGCTCTTTTTCCCTGCTTTTGACAGCCCTGCGACGAACTATGGCTATGTTTGGAACGCCGATCATGACTCTTCGCAGAGCCTTTTTGGCCAGCTCGCCTTTGGCCACTTCACACTGGAATCGGCGGGCTCGACGCGAGACAAGCAAATACCCACAGCATCGTTCAATACGGAGTTCGGTGACCCGCGCACGCACACCGTCGATGACCGCGGCTACTTGGATCTTAAATACGAGCGGACGCTGCAGGAAAACACCGAGCTCACGACGGACGTCTCCTTTGATCGAGTTGCCTACCATGGTGTTTACGTCGATGAACCCAGGGGTGCAACGGGGGATACGCTCAGTCAGGACTTCGGGCGGGGAGACTGGACCACCGCAAGAATAAGAATCACCAAACCACTGTGGCAGAAAAACAAGCTCACGGCGGGAGGTGATTTCACCGATGACCTGCGCCAGGACCAGTTAAATTACGATGTTAACCCTTATCGTTCTTATCTCAACGACGGCCGGGACTCAAAAGAAGGGGGCATTTTTGCCCAAGACGAGTTCTCCATTACCCATCGTCTCACACTGAACGCGGGTCTGCGCCACGATCATTACGAGACCTTTGGTGGAACCACCAATCCCCGCCTGGCGTTGATTTACAGCCCGCTCCCTCAGACCACGTTCAAGCTGATGTACGGCCGTGCGTTCCGCGCCCCTAACAATTATGAACTGTACTACCAGGATGGCTTCAGTCAAGAATCGAATCCGCGGTTGCGCCCAGAGCGGATCGCGACCGGCGAGTTGGTTTGGGAGCAGGATCTGGGTGCCAAACTCCGTTTCACTGCTGATGGATTTGATAATCGCATCGAGGGGCTCATCAACGAACAGGCCGATCCGGGAAACGGCCTCCTTTTCTTTGCGAACACGGGAAAAGCCCGCAGCCGCGGCGTGGAATTGGAGCTGGCCGGGCGAACTCTGAAAGGAATCGAAGGCCGTGCGAGTTATAGCTTTCAAAGTACGGTGGACGAAGCCACGGGCATTCCCCTGACCAATTCTCCCCGGCATCTGGCTAAGGCCGAGGTAATTTGGCCCTGGGCTCATCGTCGCTTGTTTCTAGGGTTGGACTTGCAGTACATGAGTTCCCGAACAACTTTGACAGGGTCTGAAGTCCAGCCCTACGGGATCTCCAATCTCACTTTGTCCAGCCGTGAATTCGCAGGAGGATTTCAGCTGTCTGGCAGCGTCTACGACCTCTTCAACTCCATCTATAGCGATCCGGTCGGAGCAGAGATCCGGGAGCCTGCCCTGGCACAGAACGGTCGGGACTTCCGAATAAAGCTCGCTCGGGTTTTTCATTTCAAATGATGGCCTGCGGGATCATATCGCCGAACTCTGCCGACTCTGGCCCTTGGCCCGTTCATCGTCGGGCAAAGTGCGGAACAGGACGGCTGCCACCGTCTGCTATGTTTACGTCTCAGCGCCGGCGCACGGTCGTGGCCCTCATCGTATGCCTACTGTTTTGTTGTGCTGCAGCGCAGGTACAACACGCCGATGAGGACCGGGTCAAGGCCGCCTACTTATACAACTTTGCCAAATTTGTTGACTGGCCTGCAACCAGCTTCTCCGGTGCGGACGATCCCATGCTCGTCTGCTCCATCGGGGACGAACGCCTGGCGGAAATCTTGCAACAAACCGTGCGGGGAAAACAGGCGAGGGGACGGCCAATAGAGGCCAGGCAAGTCAGCAGCGAGGGTCAGTTTAAACCGTGCCACATCTTACTGATCGCTTTCCGGGACAGCGAGCATATCTCGCAGATCCTCCGCAGTGTGCAGTCCGCTAACGTCCTGACCGTCGGCCAGAGCGACGAATTCACCCGCTTAGGCGGCATGATCAATCTGGTGCGGAACGACAACAGCCTCGAACTTGAAATTAACCTCAAGGCCGCCGAAGCCGCAGGCCTGAAAATCAGTTCGCGACTCTTGGCGGTGTCCCGAGTCGTCTCGGTGCCGCATGCCGGAGGGAATTCGTGATGCAAACCCTCCGTGAACTTCCGCTCGCCCAAAAGCTGGTTTTCGCGATGATGGTAACCAGCAGCGTGGCCTTATTGGTGGCCTGCTCCTTTTTTCTGGGGTACGACATCCTGGGCTTTCGGCAGCACATGGCTGAACATTTGGCGAGCGTGGCCGAAATCATTGGCGCCAACAGCGCCGCATCCCTTACCTACAACGACCCTGGCAGCGCAACTCTCGTCCTCAACGGACTCAAAGCCGAATCTCATATCCTGGCCGCATCCATCTATCGTGAAGATGGCGAGCTGTTTGTCTGCTATCGTCGCGACCCTTCGGTCGCCGTGCTGCTTCCAACGCGCGCTCCTGCTGCCAGTAGCCGGATCGAACCGGACCATTTGACGGAATGCCGCGCAATCTTGTTGGACCAGGAAACCATCGGCAGCGTGTGCCTCCAGTCGGACACGCAAGAAATCCGCAGTCGGTGGCGGCGTTATTTGACATTTGTGCTGGTTTTCATGCTCACCTCCATCGCGGCCGCTTTCATGGTCGCGCTGGTGTTTAAGCGGTTCATCTCCCGGCCCCTTCTCGATCTCATTCGCACCACCAAGACTGTTTCTAGGGAAAAGAACTACGCCGTCCGTGCCGTGCAGTACGCCAAGGACGACCTTGGCCTGCTGGTCGAAGGTTTCAATGAAATGCTTTCCGAAATCGAGCAGCGCGACTCGGACTTGAAGAGAGAGGTCGAGACGCGTACCCGAATGAACCTGGAACTCACGAAAGCCAAAGAAGCCGCCGAAGCCGCCAACCGCGCCAAAAGCGAGTTCCTTGCCAACATGAGCCATGAGATTCGCACTCCGATGAACGGCGTCATCGGTATGACGGAGCTGGCGCTGGCAACCGGGCTGACTGCGGAACAGCAGGAATATTTGCGGACCGTGCAGTCGTCGGCGAAATCCCTGATGTTCGTCATCAATGACATCCTTGATTTCTCCAAAATCGAAGCGGGCAAGCTGCAATTGCATGTTACCCAGTTCAATCTGGAGAATCTGATGGCTGAAATCCTCAAAGGCTTCGCGCTTCGTGCCCACCAAAAAGGCCTCGAACTGATGTATGAGATCGGAAGAAATGTTCCCTCCACCCTCTGTTCCGACGCAGAGCGCTTGCGACAGGTCCTGGTGAACCTTATTGGAAACGCCATCAAGTTCACCGACCGGGGGGAAGTCATCAGCCGGAGCGAAGTGGAATCGATGAGTGCAGAGGAGGCCATTCTGCATTTCAGGGTTCAGGATACCGGCATTGGGCTTCCCTTCGATAAACAGGCGGTCATCTTCGATCCATTTGCACAGGCGGATGGCTCTCACACCAGAAAATATGGCGGCACCGGTCTGGGACTGACGATTTCCCGCCGCATCGTGGAAATGATGGGTGGAACCATGTGGGTCGAAAGCCAGCCGGGGAAGGGAAGCACTTTCCACTTCCGGATTGCCCTAAGGGTCGTTCAACACCCTGGAGTTCATGAAACCGATAGCAAGGCAAAACTACTGGAAGGGGTGCGGACTCTGATTGTGGACGACAACCAGACAAACTGCCGAATTCTGCAAGGCATCCTTCGATCCTGGAAGCTGCTGCCGTCGGTTGCAAACGATGCTAGGACAGCATTGACACTCTTGGAGAATTCGGCCAGGTCTGCCTTCCCCTTTCAACTATTGATGATTGACGCTGATATGCCGGAGAAAGATGGTTTTACCCTGGTGCAGAGCCTGCAGAGACTGCCGCTCTTTAGCCCGGCCATAATTATGATGTTGACCTCCAATGGCCTTCACAACGCTGCAGCTCGCTGCCGTGAACTCGGAATCTCGAGCTATCTGGAAAAACCCATCTGCCCCAGCGAATTATTGCAAAGCATCCTCGGCCTGTGGGGAAAAGCTAGCGTGAGTCAAAACGCGGTTGCGGCGCTGCCCAAAGCAAGCCAGAGCTTGCGCGTTCTTCTGGCCGAAGACAGTCCGGTCAACCAGCGATTGGTCTTCGAGATCCTGCTGAACCAAGGCCACAGTGTCGAAGTAGCCTTCAACGGGCAACAAGCCGTCGCCGCCGTGCAATCCGATCATTTCGACGTGGTCCTCATGGACGTACAAATGCCCGAGGTGGACGGACTGGAGGCCACGGCTGAAATCCGGCGGCGGGAGCAGAAAACCGGCAATCATATCCCGATCATCGCGCTCACTGCCCATGCCATGAGCGGCGATCGCGAGCGCTGCCTTGCAGCTGGAATGGACGGATATCTTCAGAAGCCGTTCTATCCTGCTGATTTGTACCATGTCCTTTCTCCCTACTGTGCGCGCCGGGACGCGCCCACTCCGGCGGGCACCCCCTGTCCAAGCCAAGAAACTACGGAAGGAGCGCAGAAAGAGGTATTGAACGCGGCCGAAGCCCTGGCACGCGCAGGCGGCAGCAAGAAACTTCTGTGTCGCGTATGTCAAGTGTTCCTCGACAACCTGCCGGCAATGTGGGCGGCGATTCAGACCTCAGTCGCCAACACGAATGCTGTCGCAATCCAGCAATCGGCGCACACCCTGAAAGGTTCGGCAGGCGTGATTGGTGCGCAGGCGGCGATGGCCGCGGCACGCGAGCTAGAAATGATGGCGAAGTCCGGCAAGTTGGATGAAGTTGGGATTGCGTCGGACCACTTGGATCGCGAGTTGAAACGGTTGATACCGGCCGTGGTGGACTTGCGAGACCAGTCTGCGTGATTTGCCCGTCGCAAAGCTAGGGATGAGCTGAGCGACACAATCCTGTTTGCAGGCACCAGAACTGTCCGATATTGGACATTGCGCTCTCACGATCGGACAGGTTATCGATAATCCCAAGGGATATTCTCCTGTCGAATGAATAAATTGGCCAGGAGCTCTGAGGAATCGCAATTGCATTCCGCACCGCAGTAGGAGTGCGTGCCGCGGAGAGATCACCAATGGACACTCTAATCCAAGACGTCCGATATGGCCTTCGTACATTGGGTAAGAGCCCCGGTTTCGCTGCCATCGCTTTGATCACCCTGGCGCTCGGAATCGGCGCCAATACCGCCATTTTCAGCGTCATCGATGCCGCCCTGTTTCACTCCTTGCCGTATCGTGCTCCCAACCGCCTGGTGCATCTCTGGGAAACCCAGCCAAGCCGCGAATTCGCCGAGAGGGAAGCATCGTATCCAAACTTGATCGAATGGCAAGCGTCCAACCACGTCTTCTCCGAACTCGCAGGCTATACCGGAGCCGAGTTCGCTCTGACCGGGCGTGGCGCTCCCCAACGGCTCTACGCTGTGCGGACGAGCTCGAATTTCTTTGATGCGCTGGGCGTACAGCCAATCCTCGGACGCGCGTTTCAACCCGGCGAAGACCGCGCGGGTGGCGAGCGAGTCGTCCTCTTGACCTATGCCCTGTGGCAGGGCCGGTTCGGAGGCGATCCCAAGATCATCGGCCAGACCCTGACCTTGAACGATGAGTCATACACTGTGGTCGGAATTCTTCCTCGCGAATTCCAGTTCGCCAAGCGCGGGCGAGCAGAAATCTGGGTGCCGTTGAATCCTAGTACAGCCGAGGCGACACGACGAACCTTTCATTGGGTGAATGTCGTCGGTCGGCTGCGCCCCGGCGTCACGTTGGACCAGGCACAATCAGAAATGACCCGTCTGGTGCAGCGGCTTGCCGCCGAATACCCCGATGCCAATCGAGGCGGCGGCATTCGTGTGGTTCCGTTGCGCGAGGAAATCGTCGGCCCGGTGCAGCCAGCTCTATTTGCGTTGCTGGCTGCAGTCGGACTGGTACTGCTGATCGCGTGCATCAACGTGGCCAACCTTCTGCTGGCACGGGCCAACAGCCGTCAGCGAGAGATTGCCGTTCGCCTTGCCCTGGGAGCGAGTCCCGGCCGGGTGATCCGTCAAGTACTGACTGAATGCAGCATTCTCGCCCTTCTGGGTGGAGGCCTGGGAATCCTGTGGGCGCACTGGGGTGTGCGTTTGATCATCGCGCGCATTCCCGGACAAGCCCTGGCGCGAATGCCGTACTTCCGCGAACTGCCATTGGACGGTAATGTTCTTGCTTGCACGCTACTCGTATCCCTTTTCACCGGAATTGCCTTCGGACTCGCACCCGCTTTGCAAACTTCGAGGCTGAATCTGGAAGACGCACTCAAGGAGGGAATGAGAAGCGCCGGCGCAACCGGACATCAACGGCTGCGAGGCGCACTGGTTGTTTCCGAGATCGCGCTCTCGCTGGTTTTGCTGACTGGCGCGGGCTTGCTCATGAAGAGTCTGGTACGCCTGCTTGCGGTCAGTCCTGGCTTTGAAACGCAGAATCTTCTCACCCTCGAGGTTTCGGCGCCGCCCAGCCGTTACTCCGACCCGGCGCGGAATGAGACCTATATACGTCAACTTGTCGAAGGGGTGGAGACGCTGCCGGGCGTACGCGGAGCGGCCACGATCGATAAGACTCCTTTCACCGGGGGTGGCACTTTTCACTTTACCGTGGAAGGACAACCGCCGCCGCTTCCCGGACAAGAGACCGAGGCGAATTTCCGCAGTGCCAGCCCCAACTACTTTCACGTGATGGGAATCCCGCTACTTCGGGGGAGATTCTTCGGCCCTCAGGACACCGCGGCCGCCTCCGCGACCGTGATCATTAACAAGACGCTGGCGGATGCAGTTTTTCCCGGACAGGATCCCATCGGCCATCGCCTTGTTTTTCATTTTGTCAACCCGCCGCTGGTCGCCGAAATCGTCGGTTTGGTTGGTGACGAAAAGCTGGGGTCGCTGGATGAGCGCACCACTCCCGTGCTGTACGGCTCAAGTTTTCAATCGAATGACACGAATGTCACCCTGCTGGTTCGGGGCAGTATAGATCCGGCGAGTCTGACCAGTGCGGTGCGGAACCGAATTGCTGATTTTGATCCTGAGATTATGGTCGGTTCCGCGATCACCGTCCAGAAAATCATCGACGATTCACAATCCGCGTTCGTACGTCGCTTTCCGGCAATCATGACCGGCGTCTTTGCGACGCTGGCCGTGCTGCTTTCCGCGATCGGTATTTATGGAGTGCTCTCGTATCTGGTAAGCCAGCGGACGCGCGAAATTGGAGTTCGCATGGCCCTCGGTGCCCAGCGCGGCAATATCCTACGCATGCTGCTGAATGAAGGCCTGCGTCTGGTGGCGCTCGGCGTCGCTTTGGGCCTGCTGGTGAGCCTAGGTTCTGCACGCCTGCTCACAGGCTTGCTGTTCGGTGTGAGACCGAACGACCCCTCGGTCTTTCTGGGTGTGGCAGCGCTCATCGCGGTAATTGTATTGACAGCCTGCCTGGTGCCTGCGCGACGGGCGACGAAAGTGGACCCCATGGTCGCATTACGCTACGAATAAGGTGAGCAATGCTGCAGAACATCGTGCTTCCCTGGCAGCTTGTGGAACAGAGCCATGAGGCCTAACCAAAAATAAGAGTCCCGAGGTGGTGTTGAACCTATTCGTCTCGGCCAGTAGCTCGCTTTAGACCCTTGCCAACCTGCGGTCGTCGCGCACCTTGCGGCTCGCGTCAGTTGCGGTTGTTGCTCGGGCTCCGGGCTTACCGCCAACCGGATAAACCAGTTTCAACGCCTCGGGACTCTATCCTGCCTTTGACATGGTGTTCTTGTTCGTCTCGACCAGCGCTTTGCTATAGACCCTCGCTCGCCCTCCCTGTCTCATCTTGCGATGTGCAGAGTGACTTTGCTTGAGCCCCGGAACGCCGCACCAACCGGAAAAACTTAGAACGTGTCAAAGAACGATTATGTTTTTACTCCTTCTATTTTCGCAGTCAACAAAAAACGCGGAGCCGTATCTGCTTTGCATGCAAGCGAGTGCAGGCACTCCACAAGCACCTGACCGGATTTTGTGCAAGCGGATCAGAGAGGAGGGGCGAAGTCGCGTGCTCAAGGCCGATACAGAGCGTTATTGAAATTCAGTTTCGATTTCGACCGGCCACCGCTTTTGTGGAAAATCTGACGGAATCCCTGTTGGGAGCGGTCTTCGACAAGTCGCGCAAAAAGCTCCTGCAAAAAAGAAGCCGCCGACACCTGGTGCCGGCGGCCTCACTCGAATGTTAAACGTCACTTCTGCACTGAAGGCGGGGTCTGCTTCTCCGGCGGAATTGGGATTCTGCCCTCCGTATCGTAGAACTGTCTAGGTCCATGATCGGACTTGGCATTGGGCAGAGGCTGTTCGCCAACCGAACTGAAGTACGGGCCATTTCCCTCTTCAATTTCGGCCAGCCCCATCGCGGGGGTGTACATCGCCTCGTTGAACTTTGAGTTTTTGGGCTTGAGCGCTTTAGCAAAAACGCCGAATGCTTTCCCATTTGTGTAAGAGGTAGAAATGTAATCGCCCACCATGTAGCCAAGGGTGGTATTGGGCAGCCAAAGTACGCTCATTCCTCCGGCCAGCTTCTTGGCGTGAGTCCAAGTTTTGCCGTTGTCGGTAGAGGAAACGAACCCGACTCCCAACTTACAGGTTGACGTACTGCAGTTGGCAACGGGGTAGAAGTAGTAGGTCAGTCCCAGGTGAGTGCTGCTGCCCGAAGTGGATTGATCCACGGCAATGCCGGGAAGGAAGTGATCCACGGTGCTGGAAGTTGGATCGATCGGAATGCGACTCTCCTTCGACCAGGTCTTCCCATCTGTTGAGCTGCTGATCACGATATCGTTGGAGGAACAGTTGTTGCGGAAGCTGCAGTCCCACCAAGCCACGTAGACTGTACCATCGCTGCCCACCTCCGCCGAAGGCAATACGTAGACCGCCCTCAAACTGCCGGCTATGGTGTGATCGTTCTGGTTGGCAATGGTGCCCACGTTGCCCCAGGTTTTGCCGCCGTTGGTGGAGGTGTAGAACTGTATTCCGTTGCCAAGAAACGGCACAACGACAGTGCCATTGGTCTGAACCACGGGCTGGCCGCCCAGTCCGATAGCATTGTTCACACTGTAAGCAGAGCTCCAAGTCTGGCCGCCATCGGTGGAAGCAGTCATCATTACCTGATCCCCATTGCCTGCATCTTCCCATTCGATATAGCAGTGGCCATAGTACTTGCTGGTGGAGGTGTTATCGCACGTGATCCAGTCCTTGTCGGCGTACGCACTCGTGCTGTTTGCAGTAACCGGCTTATTCCAATTGATACCGTCGGCAGAACTGCTCGCCAGGAGAATGGTATTGCCATTCGTGTCGGAAATGCCGAGCGAACTGATGAGCCAGACCCCGTGGTGGGAGTCATAGACGACCGATGGATCACTCACCGCGTTGAACGTCCCGCCTTTGTAATAGGTCGTTAGGCCGGGCAGGAAGCCGTTCTTCCAGGAGGAGCCGCCGTTAGTCGAAGTGGCGAAGCCAAGATCGGAGGCGCCTCCATTGGCGTAACGCCTCCCTACCTGGAATGCGGAGACGATCATGGAACCGAACGAATACGTGTCCGGCTCGACTTCGGTGGCGTGTTGCATAGCGGAGTTGTTGAAGGTATCAGTGCTGAGCTTCTGCAGCTTGATCTGCGCTTGTGCAGGATTGGTCAGCAGGACCAAAACCGCGAGTGCCAGCGCCAAAGTTAGAAAGCCAGAGACAGAACCTGTGCAAAGACGGGGAATTTTTCGATTCATCAGAGTTTCCTCATAAGTTCAGATTTAGCGACGTGCGAACGGCTGCGATCAGAGAGCAGCGCATCGAGCCACCAGCGCGGCGTAGGACGAGACTGCCCCTTGGATAATCTAGGCCGATAGTCCCAAGGCTGTCTGTGAGAAGGATCACATTGGCGGCGGACCAAGCCCGCCTCCCAGATCCAAGGCCAGAAAACCGCTAACTGTGATCGTTAGCGGTTTTCCATGGCCTCAGGACTATTTCTGCTTCTGAGGCGGAATCAGCTTCTCGGGCGGAATTTGCCGATGGCCCTCATCGTCGTAGTAGAACTTCATTACGTGATCCGCCTTCGCTCCGCGGACCGGCTTCTCGCCTTTGGAGCTGAACCGACGCTCGTCGGGCGATACCAACAGCGGTTCTTTCGTCGTATACATGGCCTCATCAAGCAGGCCCTTCGAAGGCGCCTTTGCCACGGCAAAGATGCCAAAGGGGTTTCCATTTGTATACGTGACTCCGATGTAGTCCGCTACCATATATCCGGCGTCGGAGACCGGCAGCCAAGTTAACTGCATGGGGCCGGCCAGTTGCTTCCCCTTGGTCCAAGTCTTGCCGCCATTTTCGGAGGTGACGAAGCCTACATCCAGCTTGCAGGAGCTACCGCAAGCCGAGACGGGGTAATAGTAATAAACAATGGTAAGGTGGGCAGTGTTGCCCGAGGTCGCGAGGTCGGCCCCAATGCCCGGCAGGAAATGATCCACCGTGCTCTTGGTGGAATCAATGGGAATACGGCTGACTGCGCTCCAGGTCTTGCCGTTGGTGGAGGTGCTCATCACAACATCGTTGGAGCTGCAGCCGCTGCGAAAACGGCAATCGTCCCAAACCACGTACACCTTCCCGGAGCCGTCAATGGTTACCCCAGGCATATCAAAACCGGTGCGGATGCCGCCGTCTTCCCCGTGGTTTGTGATGTTCGCAACGGTCACAGTTGTGCTCCAGGTCTTGCCGCCGTCGGTCGAACGAAAGGCGTCGATGCCGCCACCGTTAAACGGGACGATCACTGTGCCATTGGGTTGAACCACCGGCTCAGCGCCGAGCCCGCCGGCATTGTCGGCAGACGATTTGCCAGCGCTCCAGGTCTTGCCGCCATCGCTGGAGACACTCATCAGGACATCGCCGCTGCCATAGGCTTGGTCCCATTCCGTGTAGCAGTTGCCATAGTACGGACTGCTGGAGGTGTTATCGCATGTGGTCCAATTCTTATCGTCTTCGTGGGTTGAATCGATAACGATCGGCTTGTCCCAGTGGATGCCGTCCGTGGAGCGGCTCACGGCCACGTCTCCGATGACGCCTGAGTTTTCCTGGCCGATGAGGGGAAGCGTCGAAATCAGCCACTCCCCGTGTTTAGCGTCGTAGGCAACCGAGGGGTCCGCTGCCCACCCGTATGGCGTATTTCCACGCTTGTAGTTCTTCGTCAGTTCGGGAAGGACGCCGTACGTCCACGTTTTGCCGCCGTCGGTGGAAGTGGACCAACCAATGTCCCCGCTGCCCCATCCGATTGATCCGGGCACGCGGGCGACGTGGAAGGTGCCTACAATGGTATTCCCCCAGGCGAAGAAGTCCGGCTCGACCTCGGTTCTATGCACACTGTCGGTGTTGTGAAGCGTATCGACGCTGAGCTTGACGAGAGTGAATTGCGCTCGCGCAGGCGTGACGAGCAAGAGCGAAATCGCCAACGCCAGCGCAACTATCAAAATTGCAGAAGAGTTGCTTTTACCAAGAGAACATCGATTCATGAGATTTTCCTTATAAGCTGAGATTCAACGTGTGCCGAGTCGGCTCGACCTGACGGGGAGCACATCGGGCTATCAGCGAAAGCAGCACGGGGCCTGTTATCCAAGGCAATATACCCCGCCGAACCCCGCCTGTCTATGTGAAACACTTTTCACATCAGCGGCAGACTCACTGCTGTAGCCGACCGAAAACTGAGGCCGCCAGCACCAAACGCCGGCGGCCATTGCTCGAGGTCCAGAAGTTCACTGTCGTTTCGGCGACGGAATACGCCTCCGTAGCAGTAGCTGTTTCAATGGAGGGATTCGGTACTCCCCATCGTCGTCGTAATACTTCCAGACGTAGCGTCCCTTTACGTTCGGCAGCGGTTTCTCGCCTTTCGAACTGACGCGGCGTGCATTCCTCTTCGGCAGCAGGGGGTTCTTGGTGGTGAACATGGCCTCGTTAAACAGGCCATTCTTGGACGGGGCTTTGGCCACGGCGAATACGCCGAACGGATTTCCGTTGGCGAACGCCACCGCGAGGTAGTCGGCTACCATCAGCCCGTTCTGCGATTGCGGCAGCCAGCTTAGCTGCATCGGTCCGGCCAACTGCTGTCCTTTGGTCCAAGTTTTGCCTCCATCTTGCGAGGTCGTAAACCCAACGAACAGTTTGCAGGAACCTCCGCAACTCGCGGCCGGATAGTAGTAGTAGGTCAGGGCGAGGTGGGCGGTGCTTCCAGAAGTGGCAAGATCGACCCCGATTCCGGGGATAAAGTGGTCCACCGTGCTCTTGAGTGGGTCGATCGGAATGCGGCTGATCTGGCTCCAGGTCTTGCCATCGGTCGAGGTGCTCATGACGATGTCGTCCGTGCTGCAGCCGCTGCGAAAACTGCAATCCGGCCAGACCACGTAAATCTTGCCCGCACCGTCCATAACCGCGGAAGGCAACCCTGGGCTGCGAAGCCCGCCATCTTCGCCGCGAAACTGTTGGTTGGCAATGAGCACGGTGCTGCCCCAACTCTTGCCGCCGTTGGTCGAACTGAAGGCAACCATGCCGCCGAAACCATCAATCGGGACCACGACCGTACCGTTGGGCTGAACCAGCGGCTGCCCGCCAAGTCCGGCCGCCCCGTCGGCCGTGTTCTGGCCAGCGCCCCAGGTCTTACCGCCGTCGGTGGAGGTGCTCATGAAAATGACATCGTCCAGGCCGGGCTCATCCCATTCCACGTAGCAATTGCCGTAATGCGGGCTGCTGGAAGTGTCGTCACAGGTAACCCACTCTTTATCATCGGAGCCGCTCTGGTCGACGATGACCGGTTTTCCCCAGTGGATTCCGTCCGTGGAGATGCTGATGCCCACGGCCTCTCCATTATTGTTAACGATGGGAAGCGTTGAGATCAGCCACACACCGTGCTTTGGGTCATAAGCCACGGCGGGATCACTGGCCGCGGTGAAGCTGCCATGCTTGTAGTTGTCCGTGAGACCGGGAAGCAGGCCGTGGGTCCAGGTCTTGCCTCCGTCAGTGGAAGTTGCAAACCCAACGTCGGCGCCGCCGCCGTCGGGAACGCGGGCCACCTGGAAGGTGCTCACGATGGTGGAACCCCAGGCAAATGTGTCGGGCTCGACCTCGGTTTTGTGTTCGCTGTCGGAGTTGTGGAATGTATCCGTACTCAGCTTGACCAGCGGGAATGACGATTGCGCCGAAACCAGCATCGCTGTCGCGATTGCAAACGCCAGCACCGCTAAGAAGAAAGCAAATTTATTCCTGACACCTTCGGGGCCACGGGGAGTTCGATTCATCAAAGTTTCCTCATACGCTGGGAGTTTACCGCCTGTAAAACCGCTGCGGTTGGAATGGGGAGGTCATTCGCCGACGCAACGAGGCGCGGTAGTAGAAGCGTCGGCACCACGATACAAGGGATATCGAGCCCTGTCAACGCAAAGCTGATACGCCTTTTGGGGTCACTACCTTACAAGCGGGGCGAGCTGCTGGGGGGACGAACGACCGCCGACATCTCTCTGTCGGCGGTCGTTGTCACACTCCTATTTCTTCGAGTCCGGCTTGGTTGGTGGAACAGCTTCCCGGTCAACATCGCGGAAATTCACCCAAGGATGGCCGGATTTCGCGTTGCGCAGCCGTTTTTCTCCCTTGGAGCTGAATCGAGGCTCGCCGGCCGCCACCAGAAGAGGATCCTTGGTGGTATAGGCGGCTTCCTGGAGAAGGCCACCGGAGGGCGCCTTCGCCACCATGAATACTCCAAACGGCTTGCCGTCCACGTAGGAGGACGAAATGTAATCGGCAACCATGGGCCCTGAAAACGTGTTGGGCAACCAACTAATCTTCATTGGTCCCGCCAACTTCTTCCCGGCCGTCCAGGTCTTGCCTCCATCCTGTGAAGTGGTAAATCCGACATCTAAGTCGCACGTACTGTCGCCGCAACTGGCGTCGGGGTAGTAATAGTAAGTGACGGTGAGGTGAGCCGTCTTGCCCGAGGTGGAACGGTCCACCGCAAGGCCCGGGAAGAAATGATCCACGGTGCTGGTGAGCAGATCAATTGGAATGCGCACCGCCTTGGTCCACTTCTGGCCGTTGGTGGAGGTGCTCATCACAATATCATTCGTACTGCAGCCGGAACGGAAGCTGCAATCGGACCACACCACGTAAAGCTTGCCGCCTCCATCGATGCCGGTGGAAGGGAAGGGCAATCCCACGCTGCGCAGGCTGCTGTTCCCGTTGAAGGTATTGACTTGGGAAATCGTCACCGTGTTGCCCCAACTCTTCCCGCCGTCGGTCGAAGTGAAAGCCTGCATGTTACTACCCAGGAACGGAACTACGGCGGTTCCGTTCGGTAACACGAGTTGTTCAGCACCGGTCCCGTAGCCTCCGTTAGCCGTCTGGGGTGCTCCCCAAGTCAGGCCGCCATCGGTAGAGGTGCTCATGTAAACGCCGGCCCATTCGGTATAGCAATTGCCATAGTAGGGGCTGCTTGAGGTGTTATCGCAAGTGATCCAGTTCTTGTCGTCACCGCCGCTGCTGTCCACCATGATCAGCTTGCCCCAGTGGATTCCGTCTTTCGAGCGGCTAACCCCAACATCGACGGATCCATCGCCGGCGATGGGCAGGCTGGAATACAACCAGTAGCCGTGTTTGGCGTCGTAAACTATTGAAGCGTCGCTGGCGGCGGAAAAGGTTCCGCCCTTGTAATTGTCGGTCAGACCCGGTAGGTAGCCCTGGGTCCAGGTCTTGCCGCCATCGGTCGTTGTGGAAAAACCGAGGTCGGCGCCCCCACCACTGTAGACACGCGCCACCTGAAAGGCAGCGACCATGGTCGAGCCCCAGGAGTACGTGTCCGGCTCAACCTCGCTCTTATGCTGGCTGGCGGAGTTGTGAAACATGTCCTTGCTGATCTGTACCAGCGGATACTGCGCCTGTGCCAGTGCGGCTGAAACTGAGGCAACTGCGAACGCCAGCACCGCTAAGAAGAGAGCAAATTTCTTCACACCTTTGGAACCATAGAAGTTTCGATTCATAAGATTTTCCTCAATACGCTGGGAGTCACCGCCTGCAAAACCGCTGCGGCTGGAATGGGGAGGTCATTCGTTGGCGCAACGAGATGCGGTAGTAGTGCGCGAGGGCAAAGTACACCACGGGGTCAGGCGCTGTCAATGAGAAGTGTCACAACAAGGCAGTATTTTTCATCTTTGTGAGCTTCAGCGCACTGCGGGGGCGGTGGGTCTCGATTAGTCACTTAGCGCGGCGAAATCCCGGCATTACAATCGCGCCGAGGAGGAAATCCATAATGACCATCTTCGATCAGGGGCGGGGCAAGGTCATCAACGCTGACGGGAGCCCGGTGTTTCGTTTGCTCGGGGTTGCAATCGTGGGGTTGGTGGTGGTGATTCTGCTATTCGCTTCCGTCGCCCGCGTAGAATCCGGTCATGTCGGCGTGCTCACACTGTTTGGGCGCGTGACCGGCGAGGTGCTGCCGGAAGGCATTCATCTGGTGAATCCATTTAAGGAAAATAACGAGATGTCCATCCGCACCCAGGAAATCAAGGAGTCGGCCAGCGTGCCCTCCAGCGAGGGCTTGGTCATGAACCTTGATACGTCACTGATCTACCATGTGGACCCAGGAAAGGCTTCCGACGTGTACCAGAAGATCGGTCCCACTTACGAGACAACGCTGATTGAGCCCAACCTGCGGGCGGCGATCCGCGAAGCCACCGCCTCGCACTCGGCCAACGCCCTGTACACGGGCGAACGCGAGATGGTCGCTAAACAAATCTACGATCAACTCGCCGGGCTACTCGGTCAGCGGGGATTCATCGTGGAAAGCATTCTGTTGCGAGACATCCAACTGCCCGCGACGCTGAAGACCTCGATCGAAGCCAAGCAGCAGGCCGAGCAGGAGGCCCTCGCCATGAGCTTTCGGCTGCAGAAGGAAACCCAGGAAGCGCAGCGCAAGCGCATCGAAGCTGAAGGCATTCGAGATTTCCAGAAGATCGTGGCCGAGGGCATCAGTCCGCAACTTCTGGAGTGGAAGGGCATTGAGGCCACCGAGACTCTTGCCAAGAGTGCGAACAGCAAGGTGGTGGTGATTGGAAACAGCAAGAACGGTTTGCCGCTGATCCTGGGACAATAGACGGCTCGGCTGGACCCTAGGTTGGTCCAGACGGGCAGGGACGCCCGTCCTCCATCGAACGAGGCAACGCCACTGATAACATAAGTCGGTGCTCCCGCTGCTTGAAGTCCGCCACCTGACAGTTGAATTCCCGGGAAACTCAAAGACGGGAGCACGGGCGCCCGCAGATTCCTCGAGAGGTGCGAACTACCCCATCCAAGCAAAACCGGCTTGGGTGGGGCAGCCCGCATCAGCCGCAGCCGTTCGCGATCTCAGTTTCTCCATTGCTCCCCGTGAAGTTCTTGGCCTGGTCGGCGAATCCGGCTCCGGCAAATCCGTGACTTCCCTCGCCCTGATGCGGTTGCTGCCGCCGCAGGCGCGGGCCACCGGCGAAATCCTGTATGCGGAGGGAAACGGCGGCGCGCGAGATCTGATGCGACTTTCCGATGAACAGATGCGCAGCTTGCGCGGAGCAACGATCGCCATGATTTTTCAGGAGCCCATGACCGCATTGAATCCGGTCATGCGCGTGGGCGACCAAATTGCCGAAGCTGTCAGCGTGCACCACCGGACCACAGGAAAAGAAGCGTGGGATCGAGCGCTGGTTGCAATGGAGGACGTTGCCATTCCGGACGCGACTCTTCGCGCTCGCGACTATCCGCATCAACTCTCCGGCGGCATGCGCCAGCGCGTCATGATTGCCATGGCGATTGTGAATCGCCCGCAGTTATTGATTGCCGACGAGCCGACCACCGCTCTCGATGTCACGATTCAGGCGCAAATTCTGGCTCTGCTGGCGGAATTACGAACCAAATTTGGGCTGGCCATGCTATTTGTCTCGCATGATCTGGCCGTGGTCTCGCATGTCGCCGATCGGGTGGCAGTGATGTATGCCGGCAATCTGGTGGAACTGGGTTCGAAGCGCGATATTTTTCATGCCCCTGCGCACCCCTACACCCGCGGACTTCTGCAGGCTGTGCCCACGTTGCAAACCGATCGCACTCGTCCCCTGCAAACCATCGAAGGAACGGTGCCGCCGTTGCACGCCGTTCCGGCGGGATGTCCGTTTGAACCGCGGTGCGATTTTCGTGTTGCGGAATGCGCGCACAGCCTGCCGCCGCTGCTGGAAGTGGCGGCTGGGCACTGGGCCAGGTGTCCGGTGGTAAATCAATAAAATGCCTCTGTCAGCTAGAACCCTTGACCCCAGGAGCCCCGTGGGGGTATGGGCGCCCTTGCTCTTGTCAAATCGTCTGAAGGACGACAGCCCAGTCCGCCGGAGGTCTATAATCGCAATTTTGCCTGGTGATCCGTGCGCGTCCTTCTGCTTAGTGACATTCACAGCAACCTCGAAGCGTTGGAGGCCTGCCTGGCGGCCGCTCCTGCCTACGACAAAGTCGTGAATCTGGGCGATATCGTTGGTTATGGGGCCAATCCCAACGAGGTCATCGAGCGTTCCCGTCAGCTGGGAAAGTACTTTGTCCGCGGTAATCACGACAAGGCGGCTTGCGGTCTTATCGAATTGAAGGATTTCAATCCGGTTGCCGCGCTGGCTGCCCTCTGGACTCGTGATCAGCTTACTACTGAAAATCTGGAGTGGCTGCGCTCATTGCCTCAGGGGCCCCTTCGCATCGACGGACTTTCGGATGCGCAGTTTGTGCATGGCTCGCCGGTCGATGAAGATGAGTACGTGGTCACCGCGCGTGATGCGGTTGAGCCGCTGATGGTCACGCCGGCGGCCGTGACTTTTTTCGGGCACACGCATCTGCAAGGAAGTTTTGCCAGCAACGACATTCACCTCGACAGCGATCGTCCCACCTACAAGACTGTGGGACAGAGCGAAGGTAGCGACTTTCCTCTCAAGCAGGGACTGCGCTATCTGGTGAATCCTGGCTCCGTGGGACAACCCCGCGATGGCGATTGGCGCGCCGGGTTCGCCCTATATGACTCGGACACGCGCATCGTTACCTTCTGCCGTGCGCCTTACAATGTCAAAGCGGCGCAGGATCGGATTCTCGCCGCCAACCTGCCGCAGCGCTTAGCCACGCGCCTGGCCGCGGGGAGATGAATCTCGAAAGCAGAGTAGCAGGCGGGTTGACCGGAGGAACTTATGCAACGCCGATCATTCCTCAAGGGCGCTGGAGTTGTCACCGTTGTAGTCGTGGGTGGTGGAGTCTGGCGCGCCTACGATACAGGTGTTTTTAGCATCGGCCGCGGACCGGCGTACGAACCCTGGAAAGACTGGCGCAGCCATGCCAATGACGGCCCCCTTGCATTAGTGCGTGCGGCGATCCTTGCAGCTAGCCCGCACAACACCCAGCCCTGGCTCTTCAAAATCAGCAATTCGCAAATTGAGCTGTATGCCGATACCAAACGCTACCCCGGCCAGCTTGATCCTTATCTGCGCGAGCAACACATCGGCCTGGGCTGCGCGCTGGAAAATCTGATGCTGGCAGCATCCGCCAACGGCTACCGCGCAACGGTCACGCTGCTGCCGGGAAAACTGCAGTTGGCGCCGGCGAATCCGGAGCCGGAATTAGTCGCTCGGGTGGAACTTAGGCCAGGCAGCCATGTGGAGGGAGAACTCTACCAGGCGATTCCAAATCGTCACACCAATCGCAATCCCTATGATCTCCAAAAACCGGTGCCGCCTGAGGCGCTGGACACAATCCTTCGACTCAACGACGAACCGGAGGTGAAGGTTTTCTTGTTCACGGGAGAGGCAGAGCGAAACCGGATCGCTGAGATGATCAGTAACGCGGACAAGCTGGTGTACGCGAACCCGCAGGTGGGGGATGGGAGTGCCCAATGGATTCGCTGGCATTGGAGCGACGTGCAGAAACATCGCGATGGACTCACCATCGATTGCGATGGCGCGCCCCCGATGGCGAATGCTGTATTCAAATTCCTGCCTACCCAATGGTTGCGAAAACTTGCGGGGCGCGGAAACGGCGACACGTATGCCCAGCTTCTCAGGGCCACCCCGGTTTTTGGCCTGATCGCGCTGCGCGATCGTTACGACCAGGAACAAAACCTGCGTGCCGGAAGGATCTGGCAGCGGACGCATCTCTGGCTGACGGCTCACGGGATCGCTGGCCGTCCGATCAACGAACAGGTGGAACTCATCGACCAGGAACGCTGGCTCAATAAAGAACCACATGCACTGGCGCAATTGTCCGAACTGACGGGCGAGGCCACGTGGCAGCCGACGTTCATGTTTCGGATCGGCTACGCGATTCGCCCCGCCCCCGCCAGTCCGCGACGGCCAGTCCAAGACGTCGTGATTTGATCGCTTTCATTCTCTCCCGCGAAGGAAGTCGCGCCAGCAGAGGTGAGCATCGTAATGGTGGTGTAAACTTCGGCCATGCCCACACGCCCTTCTCCAGACAGAGCGCATCGAACGCACGAACTGTTTGAGAGGCATTCCCAGGAAACTCCCGAGCATTACCTGGTCGCCTACAGCGATGGCGGCGCCCGCGGCAATCCCGGACCGTCTGGATACGGAGTGTTTGTTCAGGACGAGTCGGGACGAAAAGTTGCCGCGCTGAGCGAGTATCTTGGCCACCAGACCAACAATTTTGCTGAGTATCAGGGGCTGATCGCGGCGCTGGAGTATGCGATCGCTCATGGCCACAAAGCGCTCAAGGTGGTTACCGATTCTGAATTGCTGGAGCGGCAGATCAAGGGTATTTACAAGGTGAAGAACGCCGCGCTGCGAGATCTTCACGCGAGAGCCAAGGAATTAATCGCCAAACTCGACTGGTTCTCGATCGGCCATGTGCTGCGGGGAAAGAATCAGGAAGCCGACCGCCTGGCGAATGAGGCGATGGACAAAGGAATGGGGCGGACGAGTTGAAAGTTGGCGAAGGTGGACAATGGTGAAAAAGTGAAATCTGGCAATCGCCGTTCTGCAGCGAAAGGCAAGCGTGCTCCGAAAAACGTTGACGAATACCTTGCTGGTGTCCCGGAATCCGCCCGCGGCACTTTGGACAAGCTTCGCGCGGCGATTCGGTCCGCCGTGCCACCGGAGGCTACCGAGACCATCAGCTATGGAATCCCAGCGTTCAAGTACAAAGGAGTGCTGGTGTGGTTCGCGGCGTTTTCGAATCACTACAGCTTGTTCCCCGGGGCTTCGGTTATCGAAGCGTTTAAGCAGGAACTTAAGGACTTCTCCACATCCAAAGGGACCATCCATTTCCCTTCGGACAAGCCACTACCGGCTGCACTTGTGAAAAAACTGGTGAAGGCTCGAGTCGCACAGAACGAGAGTAAGAAACAGCACTGACCCGATTCCGATTCGAGATTTGTCCTGGGTTCCGATGAAGCCGACGGGCGTCTCACGCTCGTCCTCCATCGAAAGAGCTTTACTCATCCAGCGCGGGATTTCGCAGCGTTCCAACGCCTTCGACCTTTACCTCGACCACATCTCCGTCAACGAGTGGGCCCACACCTTTCGGCGTGCCGGTGGCAATCAAGTCTCCGGGAAAAAGCGTCATCACCTGCGAGATGTAGCGCAGGATGGCATCGAGCGGGAAGATGAAGTCGCGGGTGTTGCCTTGCTGGCGGAGTTCTCCGTTCACTAGCGTTTCAACAGCCACTCCGGACCACGGATCGATCTCATCCGTTACCAGCGGCCCAACCGGGCAGAAAGTGTCAAAGCCCTTGGCGCGGGTCCACTGGCCATCTTTGTTTTGCAGATCGCGGGCGGTCACGTCGTTCACACAGGTATACCCAAGAATGTAGGGGCGAACATCCTCGTCGGCGGAGAGTTTGAAACACGTCTTGCCGATCACCACGCCCAGCTCGCCTTCGTAGTCCACACGCTGCGAGAGTTTCGGCCGGCGAATCTCGCGCCCCGCAGCCAACAATGAAGATGGCGGCTTTAGGAAAATCAATGGTTCGCTCGGCACCTCGTTGCCTAACTCGGCGGCATGCTCGCGATAATTGCGGCCCACACACACGATCTTCGACGGCCGAACCGGCGCGAGTAACGTAGCCTCGGCTAAAGAAACAGCATCCATCCGCTTGCTGGGCAGATCACCGATGTCCCCGCCGGCCTCTTCGGGCGATTTCACCAGCAACCGAGTGATCTGATCTTTGCCCGCGACAGATTCGATCAAGCCGTAACGCAAGTCTGCGCCAAGTTGGAATCGGCAATATTTCATAGAAAGCAATCAGCACTTGGCAGTCAGCATTTAGTCCCTGAACATTCCTGCCAGCACTCCTTCCGACCGCGCCCGGTCCAATTGCACAAGTGCCAAATGCTAAGAGCTAAATGCTGTTCTTATGGTACCGCTTCGCTCGCCTCCTCCGAGCGAGCGCTTTCATTTCCACGCACATCCAGCGCCGACACCGAATAGAAATACGTGCGCCCTGATGCAACATTGGTATCGCGGAAGGCCGGTGTCTTCACCAGTTCGGCATTGATTTTAGCGGGCTCACCACCCGATTCATGACGGAAGACGTTGTACCCGGCGAGATCGGCGTCGGTGTCCGGAGCCCAGATCAAATCAATGAAGGGCGGCTGGCCAGCTCCCGAAAACACTGCCTGCAGGCCAGACGGAACGACAGGCGGGAACACATCGTGGGTGAACACTTTGACTGCCGCTGTGTCGTCGCCTCCGAACCAGTCCTCTTTCCCCTCTGCATGGATCAGCGTCACGACGGCCGCTCGATAGAAGTATGTCTTCTCCCACTCGAAGCTATGGTCCAGCAGTACGTAGGATCGCAAAGTTCCCAGCGGCAACTCCCCGGCCACCATATCTGCCTCAGAGCCTTCCTCCCGACGATACACGCGATAAATACGGCGTAAACCCGGGGTTTCGGGAGGGTGCGGAATTCCCGTCCAGCTTAGGATCACTCCTTCCGCCGTTACCTGTCCCCGGAAATCATCTGGCGGAGGCAGGGTGATTACTGCTGACAGGTGCACCGTGTTCGAAAGCCCCGCGCTGCGCTCGTTTTCATTCTGCACGGAGAGCGCATAAGAAATCTGCGCGCCAGGAGCCGGGCTAAGAAGCGTGCGCGGAAGACTGTCGGTGTAGCTGGCCTGAATCTTTGTGGCGGACTGGGTCTTGGTCTGACCGGATTGAACCAGCGGCAGCAGCACGGCAGCTTGAGCTGCGGGGTTGGCGCAATCCCGGATCTCAGTATCCGCGCTCCTGCAAATGCGCGTCACGCCCAAATGACGGATTCTCCGGTGATCCGTAGTCTCCACGGGCACGGTCCAAGCCAGATAAACATTGTCGCCCTTGCGCACTGCACGGAGATCAGTAACCGGTTGGGGCAGATCGAGCGATGGAGGCTTTGGGACGCCAGGAACGCCGCAGCCCGACAGGGCAAAGAACATTCCGCACAGCAGGCCGCCGAAATAGCGCACGAGTTTCATGGGGTGAAGATGTTCAGCGTAACACGGAGGTGTTGCGGAGTTTCAACCGGCGAGTTCGCTGACAGCCAACAAGAAGACGATGGACGATGGAGGACGGGCGAGGACGCCCGTCCTCCATCGTTCACGTTCAGGTTGCTACAGAATATATCGCGACAAATCCTGATCTTTCACAATATCCGCCAGCATGTGGCGGACGTAGTCGGCGTCTACTTTGATGTGTTCGCCCTTTTTGTCCGGGGCGTCGAAGCTGATCTCATCCAGCACGCGCTCCATGATCGTATGCAGGCGGCGGGCTCCGATATTCTCCGTGCCTTCATTCACGCGGAAGGCGAAGCGGGCAATTTCATCCAGCGACTCCTTGGTGAACTCCAGCTTCACGCCTTCGGTTTCGAGCAGAGCGGTGTACTGCTTTACCAGCGAAGATTTGGGCTCGGTCAGGATGCGGATGAAGTCGTCCATGGTGAGCGACTGCAGTTCCACGCGGATGGGAAACCGGCCCTGCAGCTCGGGGATCAGGTCGCTGGGTTTGGAAACGTGAAATGCCCCCGCCGCAACAAACAAAATATGGTCAGTGCGAACCATGCCGTAGCGAGTATTGACGGTGGTGCCTTCCACGATGGGCAGAATATCGCGCTGCACGCCTTCGCGTGAAACGTCCGGCCCGTGGCCGCTTTCGCGGCCCGCGATCTTATCGATCTCGTCGAGAAAGATGATGCCCGAATCCTCCACCCGATCGATAGCGATGCGCGTGACCTGGTCCATGTCAATCAGGCGCTGTTCTTCTTCCTGGATCAGGTACTCGAAGGCCTCGTTTACCTTCATCTTCCGCTTCTTGGTGCGCTGGCCGAAGATGTTGGGCAACATGTCCTTGATGTTGACGTCCATCTCCTCGAC
>Ga0209415_10001322_pt1 | contig 47442 bp, 37 predicted proteins | sample PeaSoiSIISIP2007_FD_187696 | JGI IMG/M metagenome (GOLD analysis project Ga0209415, IMG submission 187696) | Peat soil microbial communities from Weissenstadt, Germany - SII-SIP-2007 (SPAdes) (version 2) | ecosystem: Environmental > Terrestrial > Soil > Wetlands > Peat | place: Germany... | reverse complement strand
TCGGGCATCGATCGGTCAACAGACGGTGGTCGAACATGGCAGTTCATGGCGTTGCCTGGCTGCCTGCAGGGGTGCGGAGCCAACCTCTCGGTGAGCTTCGTCGATGCCGGCCACGGGTTCGCGTCGATTGGCGACAACCCGTCCTTCCTCTTCTCCACAGACGACGGCGGAACCACCTGGAACCGAGTGGGGAGCCCCCCTCCACTCGGCGCCATCAATGTGGGGGGTCCACTTCCCGGTTCGCAGATCGTCTTTGTGAGCCCCCAGGTCGGCTGGGCCGTCACCGGTCCGACCTTTGGGCCGAACGATCAACAGTCGTCCCCGGGTGGACGCATCTATCGAAGCATCGACGGTGGCCAATCTTGGGACCCGCTGCCGGGGCTTTCGCCCGCTGACCAATACGGCCTGCCATTGTTTTTCGGCAACGGGGATGGGCTTATGCTCAGAACGCCCCAAAGCACGTCGAGCAAGGCGTTTGCTGTACTCGCTACCCACGACGGCGGGGACACTTGGGCAGCACACCAGGTGCCCACCGTGAATGCGCCCAGGGGTGCGAAGCAGGCTGTACTTGGCCTGCACTTCACCGCTACCAGTCCGGCGGACTGGAAGCTCCTTGTCGGTCCAGCTCTCTACACCACCAACAATTTCGGACGAAGCTGGGAGCAGTTTGATCCGACGCCTCGGTTCGCGCCAGGAACAGTCTCCTCGGTTGCCTTCTTCTCGCCCACGTTTGGGATGGCGATATCCCTTCCCCCCGGGTGTTCGAGTCCGGTGTCCGGAAGCCAGACAGCCCGGTGCTATCCCGCCCTCATGGTCACCGCCAACGGTGGACATAGCTGGGCGCCACAGCAGCCGTAGCTGGCCTTCGGGCAACCTTTGCTGTCCGACCGGGATGTGTCGAAGTCCTGCCCTCAGCCCGGCGAGCCGGAGGGTATCCGGTACTCGAGGGTAGTGCGCCATGAGCGCTGAAGGAGGAGTCATGTAGGAGACGACTTCAGAAGCGGTGCTGTGCGAGAGATGGAGGTGCGCCGGGATCAAGACCGGCATGGAGTGGGAGATGAAAGTTCTCTACATTGAAGGAGGAGCGACCCACAGTGGCCCCGAGTCATGCGTCGCCGGCCGTGAGGGCGGTGGCGAAGCGTTGACAGGGGAAAGTGCAGGCCGGGCTATAGAGCCGCGAAATCATGGAAACCGAGGTGCCGACGCCGTCTCCATGAGCGGAAGGCAACATCGCAGTCAGCGGTATAGCGAGCTGGCAGTGGACCTCGCGCGGTCCAAGAACCACGGCATGCACGGAAGCTCCATGCGCGAGAACCGGGAGGTCTCATGCTCGCCCGCCGGGTTGATCACCAGACGGCGTTGAGCATGGTCACGTCATCGTCGTCTGGCGGCCCGACGAGCAGGTGAGCCCCGGCCAACCGTCGGCGCCGTGACGAGCACGCGTCCCAACACGTCGGCAGCCTGCCCCTGCCGATCGGCGGTGGCATGGGTGTAGACGCTGAGGGTCAACGATGGATTGGCGTGCCCGAGCACCTCGGCGGCGTTGCGTGCGTCGATACCCGCCGCCAGCATCTCGGTGGCGGCGAAGTGACGAAGAGAGTGGAGGTGGACATGGGGCATCTCCAGCTCCTTGCACATCCGGTACAGCGCCGCCGAGAAGCTGTCGGGGTTGACCGGCCGGCTGCCGTCGGGGAAGGGCGAAACGACGAACGCATCTGCAGCGAGTTCCACGCCCAGGTCGGCCGCATGCTTTTCGCAGCGGGTGCGCCACTGTCGCAGGAGCTCGACGCCGGGCGGTCCGATCATGATGGAGCGCTCACGGCCGCCCTTCGTGCCCTTCTCGCCCCGTGCGCGGCCGGCCCGGTAGACGGAACGTCGGATCCGAATGACGTCGCCCTCGATGTCCGGCCACCGGAGCGCGCAGAGCTCGCCACGCCGGGCGCCCGTCAGCACGGCGAGGGCGATCAGCATCCCCCACTTGTCGTTCTCGGCCTGAGAGCGGGAGAGGAGCGCACGGACCTCGTCGGGCGTTGGGACCCGGAGCGACGCCTGGCCGAGCTCCGGCGGCTGGGCCCGCTCCGCGGGGTTGCGGTCCAGCCAGCCCCACCGGACGGCCTGGCCGAGGGCGGCGGACAACACGGCATGGTGGCGCCGGATGCTCGCCGCCTTGAGCGGGCGGGGTCGTCCCTCGCCGGTCGAAAGGTGCCTGTAGAGCTCGTCGAGGTGGCCAGGGGTGAGCTCCTGCAGTCGCACGTCACCGAGGACCGGGAAGATGACCGTCTCAGCCGACCTGCGGGCCTCGTGGAGGTGTTTGGGGGAGCGGCCGCGAGCTTTGGAGTGCTTCAACCATTCGTTGATGACGGTGCGCACGGTGGCGGTGGCACCGGTGGGTTCCGTGACCGAGACGTCGTTGCGCAGGGTGTCGAGGATCTGTTGGGCCTCACGCAGCGTTTTCGCCTGCACCGTGCGTGTGATCTGTCGAGGTGAACCGGTGAGCGGATCGGTGCCGACGAACACGCGCAGCCTGTACTTCCCCGGCGCGATTTGCTGAATCGATCCGCTACCCTTCGGTCGACGACGGCTGACGACGCTCCCAACACGTTCTGCACGAGGCACGCGCAAAATATAGGCTCGTTATAGGCTGGAGTCACACGGAGAGGTGCGAGAGCGGCCGAATCGGACTCACTGCTAATGAGTTGACCTGGGAAACCGGGTCCGAGGGTTCAAATCCCTCCCTCTCCGCTCAGCCAGTCGAATGGCGCGCCGCGCCACCCGAGTCCGCCGGCGCCGGCGCTCCGGCGCCGGGTGGCGCAGCGGCACACCGGTAGATTGTCCTGGTGGTCGAGCGTTACTGGCTGGAGACCCTGGGCTGCCCGAAGAACCAGGTCGACTCCGACAAGTTGGCCGGGACGCTCGGCGCGGAAGGATTCGTGGCTGCCGGCTCCGCGGCCGAGGCCGACGTGGTCGTCGTCAACACCTGTGCCTTCATCGAGAGCGCCCGCCAGGAGTCGATCGACACCATCCTCGAGCTCTCGGCCAGCCGGCGCCCGGGGGCCAGGCTGGTGGTCACCGGATGCCTGGCCGAACGCTACCCGTCGGAGCTCGCCTCGGCTCTGCCCGAGGTCGACTTGGTGGCGGGCTTCGGCGTCCCTGTGGCCCTGGGGCCGCGGCCGCAGGGGAAGGTCGAACCCGGAGGGAGGGACGCTCCCCCCGCATTCGACCTCCTGAACCTGCCGCGACCGGCCACGAGCTCGCCGTGGGCCTATGTCAAGGTGGCCGAGGGGTGCGACCGGCGCTGTGGCTTCTGCGCCATCCCGTCCTTCCGCGGCAAGCAGCGGTCGAGGCCTGAGGATGCGATCCTGGCCGAGGTCGACGCCCTCGGCGACGCGGTACGCGAGGTGGTGATCGTCGCCCAGGACCTCGCATCGTGGGGTCTCGACCGCAGCCACCCCGAGCGCGCGGCGCGCCCGGGCGGCTCCCCCCGACCGATCGTGGACCTCGTCCGGCGAGTGGCCGAGCGGGTGGCGTGGGTGCGGCTGCTGTACCTGTATCCCTCGGCGCTCGACGACTCCGTCATCGAAGCGATCGTCGGCACCGGCGTGCCGTATTTCGACCTGTCGCTGCAGCACGTGTCCCGTCCCCTGGTCCAGCGCATGCGCCGGTGGGGCGACGGGGACCGCTTCCTCGAGCGCATCCGCACCATCCGCGCCGTCGCACCCGACGCGGCACTGCGCTCGTCGTTCATCCTCGGGTACCCGGGCGAGACCGAGGAGGACCACGACCGCCTGCTTGCCTTCCTGGCCGAGGCGCGCCTCGACTGGGCGGGCTTCTTCACCTTCTCCGAGGAACAGGGGACCTACGCCGCATGCCTGCCCGGCGCCGTTCCCGCCGGGCTCGCCATGGAGCGGCTGCGCGAATGCGCTGAGCTGCAGGACGCGCTGACCGCCGAGCGCCGGTCCGCGCTCGTCGGCGACACGGTGCGCGTGCTCGTCGATACGCCGGGGACGGCCCGCTCCTATCGCGAGGCGCCGGAGATCGACGGGGTGGTCCACGTGCCCCCGACGCTCGGCTCTGGGTGCTTCCACGACGTCGTGGTGACGGGTGCCGCCGGTCCCGACCTGTGGGCGGAGCGGCTCCCCACTCGCGGAGTCGGCGTCGTCGGCGCGGCGTCCCGGCCTGCGTCGGCCCGAGCGCGCGGGATGGCATCGTGAGCGGGGTCGACCCCCCGTCGGCGGGCGGCGCCCGGCGCGAGACGTCGGGCGGGCAGACCCGCGACAATCCCGCAGAGCAACGCCGAGAGCCGCTGCTCGAACCGCTGCGCGAACGCGTCCGCAGGTTCGGCCCGTCGGCGCTGCTCACCCCGGCGAACGCCATCACCGTGGCCCGGCTGCTGGCCACGCCGGCTCTGGTGGTGATGATCGGGATCGGCGGCGTCGGATGGGCCCCCTTCGTCGTGGCGCTCGCCATCGGCCTGACCGACGGGCTCGATGGGTGGATCGCACGCCGGCAGGGGACCACGCGCTCGGGCGCGTTCCTCGACCCCCTGGCGGACAAGGCGGCGGTCGTCGGTGCCCTGTGCGCCATCGCCGCCAAGGGAGAGGTGCCGTGGTTGCCCGTGGCTCTCGTCGCCGGCCGGGAGCTCGGGATGAGCGTCTACCGCGCCCTGGTCGGACGGCACGGCGTGTCCATCCCGGCCCGGCGCTCCGCCAAGGTGAAGACGCTCGTCCAGGGCATCACCATCCTCCTGTGTCTGGCGCCATCGGTGGCCCCGCACCGGCGCGTCCTCGAGGTCGCCCTGTGGGTGGCGGTGGCCTTCACCCTGGTCACGGGGGGCCAGTACCTGGTCGACGGACGACGCGCCACGCGGGCGGCGTCCGGACGGGGTGACGGGGTCGGGGACGCCGCCGGCCTCGGGGGCGGGGGCGGCCTCGGGGGCGGAGGGATGGGAACGGCCGGCGGCGTGGGGGCCGTGGGCGGCGCCGCGCCGTGAGCGTGGGCGGCGAGCAGGGGACCGGCGCACCATGAGGGTGGAAGTGGTGGCCGTGGGCACCGAGCTGCTGCTCGGGCAGATCGCCGACACGAACTCCGCTTGGCTCGGGGAGCAGCTTGCGCTGGCCGGCATCGACTCCCACTTCCACCAGGCGGTGGGCGACAACCGGGCCCGCATCGTGCTCGCGCTGCGCACCGCGCTCGCCCGCAGTGACGGCGTCATCGTGTGCGGCGGCCTCGGGCCGACGCACGACGACATCACGCGCGAGGCCATCGCCGAGGTCATGAACGTGGCCCTCGTGCGCGACCCCGAGATCGTCGAGCGCATCCGCCACCTGTTCGCGTCCCGCAGCCGGGAGATGCCCGACAGCAACGGTCGGCAGGCCGACGTCCCGGTCGGTGCCACCCCCATCGACCAGCTGATCGGCACCGCGCCGGGGCTCATCTGCCCTGTAGGCCACAAAGTGGTCTACGCGCTGCCGGGGGTCCCCTACGAGCTCGCCGAGATGTGCACGCGCGCCGTGCTTCCCGACCTCGCACGCCGCATGGCCGAGCGCGGAGAGGCGAAGGGGGTGATCGCCAGCCGCGTGGTGCGCACCTGGGGGATGAGCGAGTCCGGCCTCGGCGAGCTCCTGGCGCCGCGCATCGCCGCCCACGACGCAGACGGCTCCGCGCTCACCATCGCCCTGCTGGCCAGCGGCATCGAAGGGATCAAGGTGCGCATCACGGCCAAGGCCGACGACGACGCCGCCGCCCGCGCCGCCCTTGACGCCGAGGAGGCCGAGGTGCGGGCGCTCGCCGGAGAGGTGGTGTTCGGCGTGGACGACGCCAATATGGAGGTGGCGGTGGCCGAGCAGTTGCGCCGACGGGGGTTGACGCTCGCACTGGCGGAGTCCATCACCGGCGGCCTCGTGGCGTCGCGGCTCGTGAACGTGCCCGGGGCGAGCGACTGGTTCCGAGGATGCGTCGTGAGCTACGCCTCCGACGTCAAGCACACCCTGCTCGGGGTGCCAGACGGGCCGGTGGTGAGCGAACCGGCCGCCCGGGCCATGGCCGAAGGGGCCCGCCGCGTGCTCGGCGCCGACGTCGGATTGGCCCTGACCGGTGTCGCCGGGCCTGACGAACAAGAGGGCGTGGCCCCGGGAACCGTCATCGTCGGCCTGGCCCTGCCCGCGCTGGACGCGGAGTCCCTCGAGATCCACCTTCCCGGCGACAGGGACCGCGTGCGCCAGTACGCGGCGATCTCGGCGCTGGACCTGTTGCGCCGGCGTCTGGCCGGGGTGGACGTCCGCCGGACGGGGCTGTCGTAACCCGGACCCGACTCAGGCCGACGCCAGGAGCGTGGTGTAGAGGTCGAAGGTGCGGTGGTCGAACGCCACCAGCCGCACCAGCCCCACGGCGGTGTCGGCGGTCCGCAGCGTGGTGACGGCCACCTCGGCGGCGAGCTCGGGCGGGTACCCGTAGACACCGGTGGAGATGGCGGGGAACGCCACCGACCGGGCGCCGATCCGGTCTGCCACTTCGAGCGACCGTCGGTAGCACGACGCCAGGATCCCCGGCTCGCCGCGCAGGCCGTTGCTCCACACGGGGCCCACGGTGTGGATGATCCACGGCGCCAGGAGGTTGAAGCCGGGCGTGACCACGGCGTCACCGGGCTCGCACACACCCCCGAGCGCCACACACGCCTGACGCAGGGCCCCGGACCCCGCGGCGCGGTGGATGGCGCCGTCCACCCCGCCACCCCCGCGCAGGTGACGGTTGGCGGCGTTGACGACGGCGTCCACGTCCTGCGTGGTGATGTCGCCCTGCACGGCTTCGACCATCGGTGGGCCCACGCCACCATCTTGGCGGAACGGAGCCCCGACGCGGGTCCGTGGCGCACCGGCTGTCGTCCACACTGGGGTCGTGCGCCTCTTCGTGGCCGTGACCCCGCCCGTCGCCGTCGTGGAGATGCTGCGGGCCGTCCGGCGTCCCGAGGTACCCGGTCTGCGCTGGACCACGGCGGACCAGTGGCACGTCACGCTCCACTTCGTGGGGGAGACGACCGAGCCCGGAGCCGTGGCGGACGCGCTGTGCGCTGTTCCCGAGGCGTTGCGCACCGAGGGTGTCACGGCGCTGGAGGCGATCCTCGGGCCGGCGAGCGCGTGGTTCCCCGGCCGCCGCGTGCTCCAGGTGCCCGTGGCGGGCCTCGAGGCCCTCGCCGGCGCCGTCACGCGTGCGCTGGGCCGAAGCGCCGAGCCGGGCAGTGCCGAGCCGGGGTATGCGGGGCATCTCACCCTGGCCCGCACCCGCGGGCGGGCGAAGGGCCCGGCCCGCCTGGCCGGTGTCCCGCTCGCGGCGCGGTGGCCGGTGGGGCAGGTCGAGCTGGTGTCCTCCGTGCCCGGGCCCGGAGGGTCGCGGTATCGCACGGAGGCCGCCGTGGACCTCGGCGGGCCGCCGGGCGGCGACGGCGGACGGTGACGGCGGGCGGCCCGGCGCAGTCTCCGGAGGAATTCCCCCACCGAACACGTGTTCGCAACTACACTGCTGGAATTCAGAGCACACCACCGTCGGGGGGGATGTCACACCCCGTTCGTAGGGTCGGCGCGATCGGAGCGACGTAGCCGGTTCACAAGCGAAATGAGGCATCGAGGACATGGAACGGGACAAGGCGCTGGACATGGCGCTGAGCCAGATCGAGAAGCAGTTCGGCAAGGGCTCGGTCATGCGGATGGGGGAGAACCTCAACTTGGGGATCGAGTCGATCCCGACCGGGGCGATGGCCCTCGACATGGCGTTGGGCATCGGCGGGCTTCCGCGCGGCCGCATCGTGGAGATCTACGGGCCCGAGTCGTCGGGGAAGTCCACGCTTGCCATGCACGTCGTGGCCGAGGCGCAGCGCAACGGCGGCATCTGCGCGTACGTTGACGCCGAGCACGCCATGGACCCGGTGTACGCGGGGGCCATCGGTGTCAACGTCGACGACCTGCTCATCTCCCAGCCCGACACCGGCGAGCAGGCCCTCGAGATCGCCGACATGCTGATCCGCTCCGGTGCGCTCGACGTGCTCGTGATCGACTCGGTGGCCGCCCTGACGCCCCGGGCGGAGATCGAGGGCGACATGGGGGATACCCACGTCGGATTACAAGCACGCCTGATGTCCCAGGCCTTGCGCAAGCTGACCGGCACGCTGTCGAAGTCCGACACCATCGCCATCTTCATCAACCAGCTCCGCGAGAAGGTCGGTGTCATCTACGGGTGCTTCCAGTACGACGCCAGGGTGGTCCTGGCCGACGGGACCACGGAGAAGATCGGGAAGATCGTCAACCAGCGGCTCCCCGTGGAGGTGCTCTCCTACGACCCCGCGGTCGGGGCGGTCGTACCCAAGCGCGTGGTGAATTGGTTCGACAACGGCAAGACGGACGAGTTCCTACAGATCACCGTGGCCAAGCCGATGGCCAACGGCCGGGCACAGTTGGCGTGCACACCCAACCACCTGATCCGGACACCCACCGGCTGGAGCGAGGCCAAGGACCTCGCCGTCGGCGATCGTGTCCTGCAGGCGCTTCCGCATCACCTCTCCGGCTTCCAATGGGAGGCGCTGCGCGGAACGCTCATGGGGGACGGCGCCGTCTCGTCGACCAGGAGCGGCCATGGCGCCCGATTCCGGTTCTGCCACGGCCCGAAGCAGGTGGCCTATGCGGACTGGAAGGCCTCCCTCTTCGCCAATCTCGCCAGCTCCCGCCACCTCCGCGCCGACGGGGTCGTCACGTACGACTTTCCGTCGCTCCCCGAGCTGGCGGACCTCCGGCGGTGGGTCCACGCCGACGGCAAGAAGGTCTTCACCGACGACTACCTGAAGAGCCTCTCCCCGCTGTCGCTGGCCCTCTGGTATACGGACGACGCGTCGTTCACGGTGCGCTCATCGGGTCGACCGACGCGGTCGGGCGGCGTCACCGGCAGGGCGGCGATCTGCGTCGAGGCCATGGAGCCGGCCACGCGGGAGCGGCTGGCGGCGTATCTGGCCGACACCTGGGGTATCCGACCCAAGCTGATCGCCTCGGGGGCCGCTCGAAAGGCAACGCTCGTCTTCCCCACGGCGGAGACGACGAAGCTCCACGCCCTGATCGCGCCGTTCGTCCACCCGAGCATGGAGCACAAGCTTCTCCCGCAGTTCCGCGGGCGCTTCGCTGTCGATCCCGTCTTCACGCCGATGCGCTACGAGCTCGTCGCCCTTCCGGTGACCGATGTCCGGACCAAGCCGCCCACGATGTCGATGCGCCGGTTCGACATCGAAGTCGAAGACAGCCACAACTATCTGGTCGACGGTGTCGTCGTCCACAACTCCCCGGAAGTCACCCCGGGTGGCCGGGCGCTGAAGTTCTACTCGTCGGTCCGTCTCGACATTCGCCGCATCGAGCAGATCAAGGACGGGACGGAGGTGATCGGGAGCCGGACGCGCGTGAAGGTCGTCAAGAACAAGGTGAGCAGCCCCTTCAAGCAGGCAGAGTTCGACATCATGTTCGGCAAGGGGATCAGCCGCGAAGGATCCCTGCTCGACGTGGGCGTGGAGCTCGGCTTCATCAAGAAGTCCGGCGCCTGGTTCACCTATGAGGGCGAGCAGCTCGGTCAAGGGCGCGAGAACGTCAAGCAGTTCCTCCTCGAGACACCGGAGCTCATGATCGAGATCAACGAGCGCATCCGCTCGCATCTTGCCGGCACCCCGCTGCCTGCGGGCGCCACGGTGGGCGCCAGCGGTGACGACGACGCCCCCATCACCCTCACCGAGTGACGGGGACCCTCCCCCCAGGACCGCACGCGGGTCGGGTTGCCGTCGGGCGGCCCGGCCCGTAGCGCGTCAGCAGCGATCTCGGCGCCGCTACTACTGCGCCAGTCGGCGGGCCCGGTCCTGCATCTGGGACCACGCGGTGTGCTCCACGTCGCTCGGCACCCTGGCCACGAGCCCGCCGAACTGCGCCTCCATCACCACGCGGCCGATCGCCTCGTAGTAGATGTCGGTGGGGTAGGGCTCCTCGGCGCCCGTTGCCCGGCAACGGACCGTGGCCCTGTAGGAGAAGCCCGCGAACTGCGGCGTTGCGGTGAGCCCGAAGTCGTCGGACTGGATCGTGGACGACACGAACTGCAGGGCGCAGGGCATGGAGGCATTGGTCGTGGCGTCCGCCTGCTGCGAGATGGCGTCCCACCTCGGTCCCTCGCACTGGGTGGCGAAACTCGGCGCAGCGACGACCTTCATGGCCGCAGTGGCATCTGCCGCACTCGGCATGACGATGACCGTCGACCCCATCTCGAGCGGGAACGTGCCGCTGGGGTCCGAGATGCTGCCCAGGTAGGCCGGGGACGACACGTCGGCCAGCCAGTGGGCACCACTGGCCGGGGTGCACGGGCCCGCGGGATCCGGTGCGGCCTTGACGCTGTCGGCCGCCTCGGCGGGCGTGTAGTAGCCGGGCAGGTCCGCCTGCCGCATCCCGACGGACTCGGCCAGCGTCACCGCCTGGGCCGGCGTGAGCTGCTTCGGTCGATGCCCGCTCTGCCCCGCGACGTCGGCGCGCCGGCCCGGTGCGGCCGGGGACCCGCCCAAGGTGGACGCGCAGACGGCGCCGATGACGACGACCGCCGCCATGACGCCCAGCGCTGCGGTGCGGTTGGTGACGCCGATGCGCATCCGGTGTCGGCGCAGGGGGGTCACGAGGGTGAATTCGCTCGTCCCCTCGGCGAAGGGGTTGGGCGACCACGGCACGCTCGGGTCGAACGGCGGCGGAGGGCTCGGTTGCTGCGCCCCCTCGCCACCGGTCACGGGCGTCCGGCACAGGGGGCAGGCCGTCGCCCAGTCGGTCAGGTACGCGCCGCACCGCGCGCATGCAACCGCCATCTACCATCCTCGCGTCGGGCCCGGGAGCGGCCCGGGTGGATGTCGTCAACCGAAGGATCGGCAGGCACCGTTGGTGTCTGAAGACACCATGCTCACAACGAACGCAGCGGGAGCCGGGTGTTGCCCGTCGCCGCGCAACGCGGTGTGGGCGCGCGTGACAGCTGTGGTCCCGGGTCCCTCGCGCCGTCGCCGGCGAGGGATCACCGCGGCGTCGCCGTCGCTTCGCGCGCCGACGCTCAGGCGGCTTTGCGGCCCCACGCCGAGATCATGGGCGGCTGCGAGAGGTCGATCCGCCCGGCGGCGACGTTCGCCAGATGGCGCTCGATGTCCTGCGCGCTCGCCACCCCGGCGTCCACCAGACGGTCGCGCAGCTGCCGCACGGTGGCGGACTCGAGGCGGGCGGACGCCGGCAGGGCGACGGGGAACCACGCGTCGGCGGCCACGTCCACCAGGCCGGCCCCGCGCAGCAGGCCGGGGAGCTTGCGCCCGTAGGCGAGGTCCACCCCGCGCGCCACCATGAGCTCCCGGAAGCCGTTTCGCAGTCGGTTGGCGAGTTCCTCCTCGGGCCCGCTCGGGTCCAGACAGCTGAGCGGCTGGAGGGCGGGGTCGGCATCCTCGATCAGCAACCATCCGCCCGGACGCAGCGCCTCGACCATCGAGTGCAGCGCGCGGTCGCGCTGGACCAGGTGGACCAGGACGAGGCGGGCGTGGACGAGGTCGAACGCCTCGGGTGGCGGCGGGTCGAGCTCGACGTCGTGGCGGCGGACCTCGATCGGGGCTCCGCCAGCACCCGACGCCAGGGACACGTCGATGTCCGTCGCCAGGACCCGACCTTCGGGCCCCACCTGTTCGGCGAGCCACCGGATCACCGACGACCCGCCGGCGCCCACCTCCCAGCAGCGCCAGTCCAGGTCGATGCCGAGGTCGTAGAGGTGGCGGAAGGTCGAGGGGTCGAAGATCTCCGCCAAGGCGTCGAGGCGTACCCCGGCGTCGGTGTCGGCGTTGCTCAGGAGGTACCCGTCGTCGGCCATGGCGTCGGTCGGGAAGTCTGGCACGTCCCGGCCGGGCGCCGTTGCACAGGAACTCCCCAGGAGAATTCCAAGCAAGAGCCCATGGCCGGTCATGCACCATGGCCGTGGTGACCAGCCCCCGGGGGGCGAGCGCGGTTCCTGACGCCAGGTGCGCGCTCGCGGGGCTGGTCATCGCGCCGGGCGCCGGCCCGGGCATGCCTAGGCTTCGGCGCGTGCCGGGCATCGACGTCGTCCCCCTCACGACCGTCCTCGGGGCCGAGATCACGGGCGTCGCGCTGGCACCCGACATGGACGACGGCGTCGTGGCGAGGGTGCGCGCCGCGCTGCTCCACCACAAGGTGGTCTTCCTGCGCGGCCAGTCCCTCGGCCCCGCGGCGCTCGCCGGTGTCGCCCGTCGCTTCGGCGAGCCGACGGCGGCGCATCCGGTCGAGCCCAGCGTGGAGGGTCACCCCGAGGTGCTCTCCCTGGACGCCGACGAAGGGGCGCGCGCCGACGTCTGGCACAGCGACCTGACCTTCGAGCGGCGACCTCCGATGGGGGCGATGCTGCATGCCCAAGTGGTCCCCGCCGTCGGCGGCGACACCCTGTGGTCGGACATGGCCGCCACGTATGGGGCCCTGTCGCCGGCGATACGCCAGTTCCTCGAGACGCTCACCGCCTCCCACACCCCGGCGAAGGCGTCGGGATACTTCGCCCAGCGCGACCCCGACGGTGACCGGGCGACGGCTACTGCCGCAGTCCCCGCCGCCCACCACCCGGTCGTCCGGGTGCATCCCGAGACCGGTGGCCGCAGCGTGTTCGTCAATCCGTTGTTCACCGACCGGATCGACGGGCTGCGCCGGCGCGAGAGCGAGGCGCTGCTCGACCTGGTCCAGGAGGTGGCCACCCGGCCCGAGCACGTGGTGCGCTGGCACTGGCGCGCCGGCGACGTGGCCTTCTGGGACAACCGGTGCACCATGCATTACGCGTTGCTGGGGTTCCGCGGTCCGCGCCAGATGCAGCGCGTGGCGCTCGAGGGCGACGAGCCCGCCGGCGTGGCCCGGCCGGGGTAGGGATCGCTAGGGCGAGGACGCCGTCGGCTTGGCCACGGCCGCCGGCGTCGTGGTGACGGTGAGGGTCGAGGGGACGATCTCGACCCACGTCACCCCGGGGGCGAGGGCGATGGGGGTGCCGCCGGTGGCCACCAGGCTGGTCGGGTCCGAGATCGACGCCCGGTTCCACGTGCCCGACACCGCCACGCCGTTGCGCAGCACCAGGAGCGGCCCGCTGCCCGTCATCTGGGACTGCACCTCGAGGCCGCCCTCCTCGTTCTCGAGCCACGGGCCGTAGGTGACGCGCACCGTCTGCACCACGATGTTGGTGGCGGCGATCCGCCCGCCCCCTTCGACCGTCGCCGGTGTGGTGCCGTAGGAGAGCAGCCATTGCTGCGCGTGCGCGTCCCAGGCCCAGTGCGTGTCGTTGGTCCCGGAGAACGGGATGTGGATCGCCGACACCGCCGTGCCCGACGGCACCGACGACGAGTACTGGAACAGCGCCGCCGGCGGGGTGGTGTCGTTCTTGACGAGCCCCCAGGCGGCCGAGCTCGACACGTATGTGTCGTAGGGGGCGTACCGTCCGGGGAGGTGCTGGGTGATCGAGCCCAGGTAGAAGAGGTTCTCGTCGATGAGGTTCCCGGCCTTCAGGATCGACAGGACGGGGCTGATGCCCCCGACGTGGATCAGGATGGGTCTGCTCAGCTGGTCGAGGATCGGCAGGTCGACGGCGCGCGCCGAGCGGATGGGACCGATCTCGGCGGCCCCCTGGCACTGGAACACCGCCACCAGCCGGGTGATGCCGCCCTCGACGGGCTCCTCGAACACCATGTCCGCCTTTTCCAGACCCGACTGCGGGCGCGCCGCGGGGTAATTGTCCACCTTCACCGCCAGCGCAGGACGGTCGGGCACCTGACCACCGGGCGCAGGCGTCCCCGTGAGCGGGCACAGCGGCCCGCTGTGCTGCGCCGCCACCGTCGTGGTCGAGGATGCGGACTTCTTCGTCGGCCCCGATCCCGAGGAGACGGCCAGGGCGATGCCCGCCGCCGCCAACACCACGGCGGCGACCACGACGCCGATGACGAGCGTCCGCGTGCGCGACGTTCCCCCCCCGCCGCCACCCCCGCTGACGTCCCCACCGCTGGCGCCGCCGCCCGCCCCGCCAGTACCACCGGTCCCAGCGGGGCCACCGATGACGTCCCCGCCGCCGGCGCCGCCGGCGCCGCCGGCCCCGCCCGTGCCACCGGTCGAGCCGATGACCCTGCGCCCCCCGCTTGCCCCGGGGCCGCCCGGCGTGGCGGGCGTGCCTGCCGGTGGCGTGACCTCGCCGGGTCCGGTGCCCGCCCCGTCGCCGGCGCGGCGAGCGGGATCGATGTCGTCAGCCATGTGCTCCTCCTGCGGGGCGCTCGGCTTGGGGGGGCGACGTCGTCGCGCGCCGGTGGCGACACAGTGCGGCGGGCCTCTCGACTCGGTGCATGATCCCCGGCGAGGCTAGTGCCCGGGCCCAGGGTGATTGCGTGACCATCGGGCATCCCCCACGGCACGCGTGGTCCTCGGTGCAATTGGTGTCCGTGGTCGCATGGTGAGCTCGAACCGTCGCCCGGGGCGGACGTCGTGCGCCTGATCACGGTCGGGCACGGGACCCTCGAGCCCGAGGTCTTCGCCGGTCTGCTCGTCGCCGCCGGGGTGACCTCGCTCGTCGACGTCCGCAGCGCACCCGGCAGTCGCCGCCATCCGGCGTTCGGGCGGGCGCCCCTCGAGGGCTGGCTCCCCGCCGCCGGTGTGTCCTACCGGTGGGAGGCGCGTCTCGGCGGCCTGCGCCGGGCCGGGGCCGACTCCCCGAACACGGCGCTGCGCCATCCCTCGTTCCAGGGCTACGCCGACCACATGCGCACGGCGCAGTTCGCCGACGCGCTCGACGGCGTGATCGAAGAGGGACGGACCCGGGCGCGACGCGACGGTGGGGCCGTCTGTGTGCTGTGTGCGGAGAGCGTGTGGTGGCGCTGTCATCGCCGGCTCCTCGCCGATGCCGTCGTCCTGACCCGCGGCGTCGAGGTCCGCCACCTCATGCACGACGGTCGGCTGGCCGCCCACCGGGCCACCGCCGTGGTCCGGGTGGACGACGAGGGGCTCCTCGTCTACGACGTGGGCGCCATGACGCTGCCCGGGTTCCAGTGGTGAGCCCGGCGCCGCCGGGGTGCGGGCGGGCGCCCGGGGACCGCCACCGGGTACCGTCGCTCTGAGTGTCTGCTCTCCGACTCCCTCCGTGGGCGCGCCGCCGGGCCTCGGTCGGCATCGACCGCGCGTGGACGTGGGTGTGCGACGTGGGGGCGGTGGGACCCGGTCACCCCCGTGCCGAGCGGTTCGGGGCGTTCGGCGAAGGGAGCCTCCTCGCCTTCCCCCCCGGCGCCATGTACAACGAGCGGTGGATCCGCATCGGCAGCCACACGATGATCGGGCCCTACGTGTCGCTGTCGGCGGGCATGGCCCCGGGCCAGGAGATGGTGAGCGATCCCGTGGTGTCGATCGGCGACCGCACGCTGATCGGGCGGGGCAGCCACATCGTCGGCCACTTCTGCGTGGAGGTCGGGGACGACATCCAGACCGGCCCCTACGTCTACATCACCGACCAGAACCACACCTACGCCGACCCCGAGGTGCCCATCGGCCGCCAGTGGCCGGTCGAGTCGAGCGTCCACATCGGTTCGGGAAGCTGGCTCGGGACCGGCGTGGTCGTCCTCCCCGGCGCCCGCATCGGGCGCAACGTGGTGGTCGGGGCGGGATCGGTGGTCACGGGCGAGATCCCCGACCACTGCGTGGCCGTGGGGTCGCCAGCCCAGGTGGTGAAGCGCTACGTCCCCGGAGAGGGATGGCGCTCGGTCCCCCATGCGACGCCCCTGCCGACGCCTGGGGCCGCCCCCGGGGCACCGCCGAGGAAGACCGCGCCCCGCCCGAAGGCGGCGGCGCGCCCGGCGGTGCGGACTCAGAAGCTGGCCGGGAGCAGCGGGCTCACGGCCCCGAAGAAGAAGAACAGCAGCACGAGCACCCCGGCGCCGCCCACCGCGTAGAGGGCGAGGCGGGCGCCGGGCCGGCGACGGCGCCGCGCCGCCAGCCACACCGCCAGGGCGAGCAGCGCCGTGGGCAGGCCCCACCACAGCGCGGGCGTCCAGTCCCCCTGCCCGCCTGCCAGGCCGGCCGCCGCCGTCACCGGCGCCCCGGGGCGGCCCTTCGGGATCACGGGTGTCGGAGCCGGCGTGGTGCTCAGCGCGGCCTGCACCACCAGGCGGCTGGACGCGCTGAAGCGGGGGTTGCACGTGGTGAGCGTCAGCACGGGCGTCGAGGTGGGGTCGACCACCGAGACGTCCCCGGGGGCCACCACCCTCGTCCGCGTCACTCGGTAGGTGAACGAGCCCTGCGCCGTGGTGACGTCGATGGCGTCGCCCGGAGCAAGAGCGTCGAGGTTGTAGAAGGGTGCTCCGTAGGTGGTGCGGTGCCCGGCGATCGCCGAGTTGCCGTTCTCGCCGGGCAACGGCGTCCCGGGGTAGTGGCCCGGGCCCTGGCGGAGATCGGCCGCCGAGGTCCCCTCGATCACCACCTTGTCGACGCCGATCTTGGGGATGCGGATGATCCCCACCGGGGCGCCGTCGGCGGGGATCGCCGCCGACGCCGTCGGCGGCGTGTGCCCGTTGGCCTTGGCCTTGGCCTTGTGGAGCTCGGCCTCGAAGCGTTGATGGAGCACGGACTGACTGTGCGACTCGGCGATCCCCGTGCCCCACAGCTGGTAGGCGACGAACAGCAGCACGAGCGTCCCGCCGACCAGGAGGAAGCGACCCACCCCGCCGCTGACGCGTCCTGGTCGCACCCCGTCGACACTACCCAGAGGCCCAGGTGGGACGGCTGCACCGCCGCGACTGGCGGGGGGCCCTTCGCTACACTCGTCGCGTCCAGGTCCTCTTCGTGTGCACGGGAAACTTGTGTCGTTCGCCGATGGCGGCAGCGTTGCTGCGCCGTCGGGTCGAGCATCTTCCCGAGACCGTGGGCGTCTCGTCGGCGGGCCTCCTCGAGAGCGGGCTCAGCGTGCCCCCCGAGGTCGTCACGGTCATGGCCGACTACGGCATCGACCTCGCCCGGCACCACAGCACCCGCCTCAGCGCCGACGCCATCGCCGAGGCGGACCTGGTGCTGGCCATGGCCCGCCGACATGCCCGGGAGATCGTGCTGCTCGATCCCGAGGCGTGGTACCGCACGTTCATGCTGAAGGAATTCGTGCGCCGCGGCGAGCAGCTCGGGCCGCGCCACCCCCGAGAAGGGGTCGGGCAGTGGCTGGACCACGTCCAACGGGGCCGCGATCGCGCCAGCATGGTCGGTGCCTCCACCGAGGACGACATCGTCGACCCCCTCGGCGGCCCGCTCCTCGGGTACCAGGCGTCCGCGCGCGACCTCGACAATCTCGTCGACCGCATGGTCACGCTCCTGTGGCCCACGAGACGGTCAAACTGACCCCACCATGACCGACGAGGAGGCACCGGGGCCCGAAACCCCGACGCCACGGGTCGACACCGGGGCCGCCGGACCCACCCCGCCCGACCCCGAGGGTGCCGCGGCGGCCGCCGCCGGCCCCGACTCCGTGGCCCGCGCGCCGGGCGGTGGCACCGGATCGAGGCGTCCCGGCACCGGGCGCCGCGGCGCACGGGGTCGCCGTCCCCGCCGCCGTCGGATGATCGCGTGGGGCGTCGTGGCGCTCGTCGTGTGCTGGGCGGCGGCCTGTGCGGTGCTCCTCGTCCTGGGCCTGCGCGACGCCAGCCGGGGGGCGGCCGACGTGGCCAGCGCGAAGGCGCACCTGTCGGTGTCCGAGGTCGTCTCCCGGGGCCCGATCGCGTCGCTCCAGGCGGCCGGGGCGGCCTTCGCCGGGGCCGAGGGCTTCTTGCACTCGCCCCTGCTCGCGCCCCTCGACATCGTCCCCGTGGTGGGTCGCCAGCTGCGCGCCGTGCAGGACCTGTCGTCGGCCTCGGCGCAGGTCGCCCGCCTGGGCGTGCGTGCCGTCACCCAGGCGCGAGCCGTGCTGAACGCCCCGCACCACACGGGGCCCGAACGCGTCCTCGCACTGCAGACCCTGGCCCGCCTGGCCGGCACCACCGACCACGCCCTGGCGCGCCTCGACCTCGGGCCCTCGGACGCGCTGGTGTCGACGCTGGCCTCCAAGCGCGCCACGTTCGTGCGCGACATCGCCGATGTGCGCAGCCGGCTGGAACACGCGTCGGCCGTGGCCGACGCCATGGCGGGCATCCTTCAGGGGCCCCAGGCCTACCTCCTGCTCATGGGGAACAACGCCGAGATGCGGGCCGGGTCGGGAAACTTCCTCCAGGTGGGGGTGCTGAGCACCGACGCCGGGGTGCTGCACCTGAGCGACGTCCAGGCCTCGGTGTCGATCCCCGTGCCGGCCGGGAAGGTGACGGTGAGCGGGGACCTGGCGGGCCGGTGGGGATGGCTCAAGCCCGGCCAGGACTGGCGCAACCTGGGGCTCACGCCCCAGTTCGACGTGAACGGGCCCCTGGCGGCGAGCATGTGGGAGGCCGAGACCGGCCAGCACGTCGACGGGGTCCTCGCCGTGGACGTGGTGGCGCTGCAGGACCTGCTCAAGGTGACCGGGCCGGTGACGCTGGCCGACGGCCAGGCCTTCAACGCCGGCAACGTCGTGCAGTACCTGGTCCACGACCAGTACGCCGGCCTCACCGACAGCCCCACCGCGCTGCAGAACGAGGCCGAGGGTGTGCGCCAGGACCGCCTCGGGACGTTGGCCAAGGCGACCCTGGACACCCTGCAGAACGAGTCGCTCGACCTCCGCGCGCTGAGCGACGCCATGACGTCGGCCACCCAGGGCCGTCACATCATGCTGTGGTCGGCGCAGGCCTCGGCCGAGCGGGCGTGGCAGCTCGGCGGCGTGGCCGGGGAGCTCACGGCGAACTCGCTCATGGCGGCGGTCGTCAACCGGGGGGGCAACAAGCTGGACCAGTACCTGTCGGTGGGCGTCGGGCTGCGGATGGTGCCCCACGGCCCCCAGGCCGACGGGACGCTGACGGTGACCCTGCACAACGCCACGCCGCCGGGGCAGTCCCAGTTCATCGCCGGCCCCTATCCGGGGCTCGGCACCACCTACGGCGAGTACCTGGGGATCCTGGCCGTGAACCTGCCGGGCACGGCGTCCACCCCCCACGTCGCCGGCACCCCGCCCCTCGATGCCCTGGGGGCGGAGGGCCCGACCTGGCTGGTGGCCACCCCGGTCGACGTGAAGGCCGGGCAGTCGCAGACGGTCGTGGTGCACTTCACCATGCCGGTCGCCCACGGGACGCTCGAGGTGCTCCCCACCGCGCGCCTCGTGCCCGAGGGGTGGGGCTATCGCGGCAATCCGTATACCGACGCCGCGCCCTTCGCCCTGTCCTGGTGAGGCCGGCCCGGTGGCGCGGGCCGGCAGATGCCGCACCGCGGCCGCCGGCCCGCAGGACCGGCCCGCCGGTGGTCCCCGGCCGGTGACGCGTGCGCTCCCGTCAGCCCCTCCGCCCCCCCGCCGCGACCGCGCCAGCGGGGCCTGCGGCGACCGGCTCCCGAGGCTGTGACCAGGAACTTTACCGCTCAGAGGGGTCGTCGTCCCAGTTGACCGAATGTTGACCTTCCATAGGGTCTGTGTCGATGCTGATCCGTGACAATCCGCAGTAAGCCGCCCACCAGAGGTGTGAGCGAATCGGTGTGCAGCGCCGGGTGGCGGGAAGGTCACGGCGTCGAGGCATGGACGTCGTGAGAAGGGTAAGGCACACGGATCAGGCAGCGAAAGGCGTCCGCCGATCGGTGCCGCTACAGAAGTAGATTCCTGGTCGCGAGGGGTGTGGCCGGGACGGGATGACCGGTGCAGTTGGGTACCAGCGGCAGCGTTGCCGCTGCGGGCGAAGGGTGAAGAGGCAGATGAAAACGAAGCTCCTCGGTCTGGGACTGGGTGTGGTGCTGTCCACCGTGGGGGTGACCGTCGTCCCCGCCATGGCCTACGCCGACTCCACCTGCTACACGGGCTGCACGGTGCCTCCCACCGTGCCGCCGAGCAACGCGAACCACGACGGGACCGTCACTCCCGTCATCCCGGTGTCCGCCCCGGTGGCGGCTCCGGCGAGCTCTCCGGCAGCCCTGCCGTTCACGGGGGCCGACATCGAGGGCATGGCGGCCGTCGGCGCGGGGGCGCTGCTGGCCGGGGGCGCGCTGGTGCGCCGCAGCCGTCGGCAGCGTCGGGTCACGGCCTGAGCCCGCCGGTTCCCCCGTCACCATCCCACTGAGCACAGCGCTGCGATGTCCGTCGGACTGAGCTACCAGACCTGGGCCGCCAGCCGGGCGTCGACCACCGGCGCCCCGGCCGTCCCCCTGCGGCTCCGGCTCTCGGCGGGCACGGCCATGGGGGCCATCGCCCTCGTCGACTCGGTCCTGCTGCTGGCGGTCGTCGGCCTCTTCGGCCTGCCGCTGTCGGCCTGGTGGGCGTGGGCCGCCGTGGCCTCGGTCGTGAGCGCGCTGGCCGTGACCGGCCACTACCACTCCCGCATCACGCTGAGCGTGGCCCGCGAGGCCGTGCCGCTGTTGGTCTGCACCCTGGCACCGTTCCTGGTGCTCGCCCTGCTCACCGTGCACGGCGTCACGACGGCCACCCTCGTCGAGGCCGGCGCCCTGTGCCTGGGAACGGCGGTCGTGGCCCGCGGGGCCCTCTACGCCGTCATCCGGGTGATGCGCGGACGCGGGTGGTTCGCCGAGCGGACGCTCTTCGTCGGCGCCGGACAGGTGAGCGCCAAGCTCGCCTCCACGCTCGAGGAGCACCCCGAGTACGGCCTGCAGCCCGTCGGCTTCCTCGACGAGGTCGACAGCTCGGGCTTGCGCCTGCCGCTGTTCGGCGGGGTGGGGATGCTGCGCATGGTCCTGTCCGAGGAGCGCATCGACCGGGTGGTCGTGGCCTTCGGCGTCACCCGCGAGGCGGAGATGGTCGACGTCTTCCGGGCGTGCGAGGACGCGTCGGTCGACATCCACGTCCTTCCCCGCTTCTTCGAGCTGGCCACCGCCGTGAACAGCCGCAACGTCGACGACGTGTGGGGCTTCCCCCTGCTGCGGCTGCGCCGCTCCGTGCTCCGCCGCCACGCCCGCGCCGCCAAGCGCATGTTCGACGCCTCGGCCGCCGCCGTCGCACTGCTCTTGGTCTCCCCCCTGTACGCCGCCATTGCCCTGGCCGTGAAGGGCACGAGCCGCGGGCCCGTGCACTTCCGCCAGCAGCGCGTGGGTGAGCGCGGCGTCATCGTCGGCGTCCTCAAGTTCCGGTCCATGCGGGTCAATCCCACGTCGGACACGGAGTGGAACCCGGCCAACGACGCCGTGACCCGCATCGGCCGGGTGCTGCGGGTCACCGGCCTCGACGAGCTGCCGCAGCTGTGGAATATCCTGCGCGGCGACATGTCGCTCGTGGGGCCCCGGCCCGAGCGTCCCTTCTTCGTCGAGCAGTTCAAGGCCGAGATCCCCCGCTACGACGACCGCCACCGGGTCCCGGTGGGCCTCACCGGGCTCGCCCAGGTGCACGGCTTGCGCGGGGACACCTCGATCGACGAGCGGGCCCGCCTCGACAACCAGTACATCGAGAACTGGTCGTTGTGGCGCGATCTCGTCATCCTGTTCCAGACCGTGACGGCGGTGTTCCGCAACATGGTCCACGCCAGCGGGGAGACGGGGAAGACCGAGCCGTCGGCGGTGTGCGCCTCGGTGCTCGACGACGTCCGCCTCGACAGGCGCCCGATCGACAGGCGCCCGATCGACGAGCGCCCGAACGACGAGCACCCGATCGACGAGCGGGCCGCGTGCAGCGAGGCGGTCGCCGAGTCACACGTCCAGGAGAGTGCGCCGCGCTCCGCACTGATCGAAGAGCCTCGCGTCCAACAGCGCGTGGCACCGGGTCCGAAAGAGGCAGCTCCGATCGCATGACCACGGTCCTCGACGCGACGCCGCGTACCGAGGCCGTTCCCGACCGGCGGACCACATCATGGGGATGGCCCTTTGGGTTGACGCTCGCCCTCGGCGCGCTGACCGGCGCGGCGTTCATCGGTCGCGGCAGCTTGTACCTCGACGAGACCGTGAGCAGCTGGCTGGCCGTGAGCCCCTGGCACACCTTCACCACGACGGTGGTCCACCGCGAGCCCAACATGGCCCTGTACTACCTGCTGCTGCGGGGGTGGGCGCACCTGGGGCACAGCGAGGCCGCCCTGCGCAGCCTCTCGTTGCTGGCGAGCGTGCTGGCGCTGGCCGTGGTCATGCTCGTCACGAAGGGGCTCTTCGGCGCGCGCACGGCGCTGATCTGTGGCGCGCTGCTCGCCGTCGACCCGCTCGTCGTCGAGTTCGCCCAGGACGTCCGGGGGTATGCGCTGAGCCTGCTGCTCGTGAGCGCCTCCTCGGCGCTGTTCGTGCGGGGGATCGTTCGCCGGGCCGGGTGGGTGACGTGGGCGGGATACGTGGTGCTCGGCGCGCTGGCGGCCTACGCCAACTTCTGGGCGGCGCTCGTGCCCCTGGCCCACTACGCCTCCCTGGCGTTCCTGCGCCGCGGGGAGGCCCCGGTCCGCCGGCTGGTGGCGTGCGCCGTGGCGTTCGCCGTGGCGCTCGTCCCCCTCGGCCTCATGATCCGGGCGGCAGACAGCGCGGGGGTCAACTGGGCGGCGGGGACGAGCGCCGGGCGCCTCTTCAGTCGTGCGCGCGCTGCGGTCCCCCACGGGGTGCTCGACGTGGCGGTGGTGCTCGCCGCGGCGGTCCTGGTGGCGCTGGTCGTGGTGCTGCGGCGCCGCTACGGCGCGTTCTTCTTCGAACACTGGCCGCTCATGTTCGTCGCCTGCTGGCTGGTGGTGCCGATCGTGGCCGTCGTCTTGCTGTCGTTCGTGTACAAGCCGCTCCTGGTCCTGCGCTACCTCGTGGTGTGCCTCCCGCCCGCCGTGATGCTCGTGGCCGTGGCCCTCGCCCGGGTGAAGGCGCGGGTGCTGGGCCTCGCCATGGGCGTGCTGCTCGCGGCGTCGGGCGCGGGGCTGTGGCAGTGGTACGTGCACGGGTTCGGGGAGGACTGGCGTGCGGCGACGACGGCGGTGGCCGAGCGTGCCGCCCCGGGTGACGGTGTCGTGGTGTTCGCCCCCTACATGCGCATCCCCTTCGACTGGTACCTCCTGGACCACCCGGCGGCCCAGGCGGGCCTGCGGCCGGTGTTCCCCGGCCTCGGGTTGGGGAGCGATCCGCTGGTGCTGGACACGAACGTCCCCGTGCGCGAGGCGGCGGTGACGCTGGCCGCCCGGGGGCACGCGCACGTGTGGCTGGTGCTCAGCCAGGAGACCTTCGCTCCCGCCCAGGAGCGTGCCGTCGTGGGCGGCCTGCGGGCGGCCGGGTTGTCGGCGCGCCGGACCCTGGCCTTCAGCGGCATCGACGTGGTGGAATACGCCGCCTCGGGGGGCGGGGACCGATGACGCCCGGGCGACCGGACGAGGCGCTGCGGGTCCTGCTGGTCGACGCCTCGGACCGCGGGGGGATCGCCCGCTACACCGAGGCCCTGCGCCGCGCGCTGGCGGCGGAGCACGTGGCGGTGTCCCTGGCCGCCCCGGCGGGCGCGGGCGACGACGCCCTCGCCTTGCACAACCTGCGGTGGGGCCCCGGCGTGGCGCGCCTCGGACGGCTCCGGCTCTACGCCCTGCGCCTGGGCGAGCTGGTCCCGGCGACGGCGTCGTTCCTGCGCGCCGTGCGCCGGGCGCGCCCCGACATCGTGCACGTCCAGACCGACGTCGTGCCCGGGATCGACCACGTGGTGCTCCGTCTGATCGCCCGCCGGGTGCCGGTGGTGGTGACGGCCCACGAGCCGATCCCCCTCGACGGCGGAGCGCGCGTGGCGGCGGACCAGGCCCGCCGGTGGCGTGGCGCCGACGCCGTCATCATCCACAGCGAGGAGCACCGCACCTTCGTCCAGGCCAGCGCCCCCGGTGTCGCCGTGCGCGTGGTCCCCGCCTCGTTCGGGGCGCCCCCGCACCCGAGGGTCCCCCGGGCCGAGGCCCGGCACAAGCTCGGGCTGGCCGACGTTCCCACGGCGCTGCTGCTCGGGCAGGTCCGCCCGTACAAGGGGATCGGGCTGCTGGCGGAGGCCTGGCCCGCGGTGCGCGCCTCGGTGCCCTCGGCCCGGCTCCTCGTGGTGGGCGAGGTGTACGACTCGGCCGACCTCGCCCGCCTGGAGCACCTCGAGGGTGTCGAGGTGCACCGGGGCTTCGTCCCCGAAGACGACATCCCCCTGTGGGCGGCGGCGGCCGACGTGCTCGTGTTGCCGTACTCGGTGGGGTCGCACTCCGGGGTCCTGCACCGGGGCCTCGAGGCGGGGACGCCCGTGCTGGCGTCGCCCCCCCTGGCCGAGGAGGCCTACCGGACGGCTGCGGGCGCGGTGGTGCCCCTGGTCCCCGAGGCCTGGGCGGAGGCCCTGGTCGGCGCCCTGGGTGCCCGGCCGCTGCCCGTCCCCCCCACGCCGACGGGGCACGCCAACGCCCCCGGGAACCTCGCCGTGTACCGCGAGGTCCTCGAGCGACGGGCCCGGAGGCCACGGTGAGCGCGCCCGGCGCGTCCTTCAGGGCGCCTTCCCGGAGGACGATGTACAACCCCATGGCACGAACCTCTCGTCTGGGCGTCGGCGCCCTCCTGGCCGCGGCATCGGCCGGGCACGTCCTGTACCCCCTGTGGCTGGCGGCGGCCTCGAGCCGCCGCCGCCCGCCCGTGGTCCCGGGTCCCCCGGCCGTGTGGCCGGCGGTCACGGCCCTGGTCCCCGCCTACCGGGAAGCGGGGGTGATCGCCGCCAAGATCGACGACGTGTACGCCAACGGCTACGAGGGCCCCCTCGAGGTGATGGTGGTGGCCGAGGACCCCGACACGGCCGAGGCGGCCGAGGCGGCCGGCGCCACCGTCCTGCGGGCGGACGAGCGGCTGGGCAAGGCCCAGGCGCTCAACCTGGGGTTCACCAAGGTGGCCACGCCCGTCGTCGTGCTGAGCGACGCCAACAACCACCTCGCCCCCGGGGCCATCGCCGCCCTCGTGCGCCACTTCTCCGACCCCACCGTCGGCGCCGTCGCCGGGGAGAAGGTGGAGGAGGACGGGGCGGGGGAGGACCTCTACTGGCGCTTCGAGTCGTGGCTGAAGCAGCGCGAATGGCGCCTGGGCACGACCATCGGCCTCGTGGGGGAGCTGGCGGCGGTGCGCACCGACCTGTGGCGCCCCATCCCCCCCGACATCGCCATCGACGACCTGTGGCTGGCGCTCGACCTGGCGGCCCGCGGGCACCGCGTGGCCTACGAGCCGGCGGCCCAGGCCACCGAGCCGCCCGTCCCGACGCTGGCCCTGCAGTGGCAGCGGCGGGTCCGCAACGTCTCGGGGGCGCTGCACGTGTTCGCCCGGCAACGCTCGCAGCTCGGCCCCGAGGGGGGCCTCGTCGCCGTGCAGGTCTGGGGGCACCGCCTGGCCCGCTACACGGTGGCGCCCATCGCCCACCTCGCCCTGCTGCTCGTCGCCGTGCGCCGGGCGCCCACGAGCCGCCTGGCGGCGCTGTTCGTGTGGGGGCACGCCCTGGGGGCCTGGCCGCTCGTGCGCCGGGCGGTCGCCGAATCCCGCGGCCGCACCCCGGCGCCGGCCCCGCCGGGGAGGGCGGCCGAGGCGGCGGGGCGCTCGTGGCCCGACCCCGCCGCCGCACTCAGCCAGGTCCTGTTCCTCCACGGCGTGGCCCTCGGGGGCGTCCTGCGCTACCTGCGCGGCGACCGCCGGACGCAGTGGCCGAGCGCGGGCCGCTGAGCGGGGACGACCGACGATGAGCATCCGGTACCCGACGCGCCTGCGCGTGCTCGAGATCAGCTACTCCCGCCAGGTGTGGGGGGCCGAGCTGGCCACCATGGCGCTGACCGGGCCGCTGGCGGCGCGCGGTATCGACCTGGTGCTCGGGTCGCCCCCCGGCGGCGACCTCGAGGAGCGCTGGCGCGGCCTCGGGCTGCCCTTCGTGGCCCTCGACTTCCCCGACCGCATGGGCATCCGCTCGGAGTCCGACGGCGGGCCGTCGCCCGCCCAGGTCGCCCAGGAGCTGGCCGTCACGGCCCGGTCGGTGCGCCTGATCGCCGGCCCGGCCCGGCACGCCGACCTCGTCCACTCCAACAGCCTGTGGGCGCACCTCGACTGCGCCCTGGCCGGCCGCCTGGTGCGGCGCCCGGTGATCCTCGAGCTGTACGACATGGTGCGCCCCGGGCTCGGCCGGCGCGTCCTCACCGCCGCGTCGCGCCTGTCGTACACCGCCATCGCCATCAGCCGCGCCGTGGCCGACTGCGTGGGGCCGTCGGGCGCCGGCCACGTGCGCATCGTGCCGCTGTCGGTGGATCTCGACCGCTTCCGCCCCCGGCCCCGCGACGCCGAGCTGCGGCGCCGGCTCACGGCCGACGAGGCCGCCCCGCTCGTGGGGATCGTCGGCCGGATCGATCCCGAGAAGGGGGTGGACCTGCTGGTGCGGGCCATGGGCCTGCTGCGCGGCCCGGCGGCCGCCGCCCACCTCGTGGTGGTGGGCTCCCCGGGGCTCGCCCCCGACGGCTATCCCGAGCGGGTCAGGGCCGAGGCGCAGCAGGTCCTCGGCGACCGCGTCCGCTTCGTGGGTCGGACCGAGGACGTCCCGGGCACGCTGCAGGCCCTGGACGTGCTGGTGAACGCCTCGGTGGCCGAACCCTTCGGCCTGAGCGTGCTCGAGGCGCAGGCCAGCGGCGTGGCCGTGGTGGGCACGGCCGCCGGCGGGATCCCCGACTTCGTGGCCGACGGCGACAACGGGCTGCTGGTGCCGAGCGGCGACGCCGAGGCCATGGCCCGGGCCCTGGACCGGCTGGTGACCGACGGCGCGCTGCGGGAGCGCCTCGGGCGCCGTGGGCGGGTGACCGCCGAGGCCCGGGGCATCGAGGCCCGGGCGGACACCATCGCCGAGCTCTACCGCCGCGCCGTGCACGCCGCCACCCGGCGTACCGGTGCATCGTCGCGCCCCCGCCCGACGGGCGTGGCGCCGGGTCCCGCCGCCCTCGCCGACCACGGTGCCGACGGTGGCGGCCCCGATCACGCCGGCCCCGATCACGCCGGCCCGGGCCACGCCGGCATCAAGCGCATCCTCGGGAGGCTGGAGGCGCGGTGAGGGCGCTCATGGTCACCAAGTTCGTGCCGCTCCCCGACAACGACGGGGGAAAGCAGCGCGCGCTGGCGGTCGCCCGCCGCCTGGCCCGGGGCAGCGACCTGGTGCTGTGCGCCTACGACGACGGCACGGCGGACCACGCCGCCCTGGCCGCCGAGGGCATCGACGTGCGCAGCGTCGCCTGGCGGCCCACCCCCCTGCGGGCCGCCGCCGGCGCCGTGCGCACCCGGAGCATCTCGGCCGGCCGCTTCTACAGCGCGGCGCTGGCCGCCGAGGTCCGGCGGGCGGCGGCCGAGGGCCCCGTCGACCTCCTGCAGGTCGAGTACCTCCAGATGGTCCCGCTGGGCGTCGGCGTCGGGGCCCGGCGCCGCGTCCTCGACCTGCACAACGTGGAGTCCTCCCTGGTGCGCAGCTACGCCCACGCCCGCCGGGGCCCGTCCGCCGCCCTGTTCCACTTCGAGGCCGCCGCCCTGCGGGCCATGGAGCGCCGGGTGGCCCCGAGCTTCGACACGGTGGTGGTGGTGAGCGAGCGCGAACGCGAGCGCCTGCCCGCCGGGGCCCGCGACGTGCTCGTCTGCCCGAACGGCCGCGACCCCGACCCGCTCGGGCCGCCCCCGGCGGCGTCCTCGCCGACGGTGGCCTTCGTGGCCACCATGGGCTGGGCCCCGAACGTGGACGCCGCGCTGTGGTTCGGGCGCGAGGTGTGGCCCGGGGTCCTGCGGCGCTGCCCCGACGCCCGCCTGCTGCTCGTCGGCCGGGACCCCGCCCCCGCCGTGCGGGCCCTGACCGGTCCCTCGGTCGAGGTTTCCGGTACCGTGGCCGACGTCCGTCCCTTCCTCGCCCAGGCGCGCGTCACGGTGGCTCCACTGCGCTCCGGCGGCGGCACCCGCCTGAAGATCCTCGAGGCGCTCGACGCCGGCCGTCCCGTGGTCGCCACCTCGATCGCCGTCGACGGGCTCGAGGACCTGATCGGGCGGGGCGTGGTGGTCGCCGACGACGCCACCACGATGATCGAGGCGCTGTCCACGCTGCTCGCCGAGCCCGACACGGCGGCGCGCCTGGGACGCCAGGGGCACGATGCGGTGCGCGCCGAGCACACGTGGGACGTGGCCCTCGCCCCGTTGCTGGCGCAGGTGGCCCGGTGAGCTCCGTCGTCCTGGTGCTGGTGGCGCCGGTCGTCATCGGCGTGCTGCTCGCCGTCTTCGTGCACTGGGAGCGCACGGGCCGCGAACACTGGCCGGTGTTCCTCATCCTCGGCCTGCTCGTCTTCGAGTCCTCGCTCTACGAGAACCAGACCGACATCCCCCGCGGCATCTTCCACCCCGGCGGGGGCTCGCTGCAGTTCCGGCTGCCCGAGGTGCTGATCACCCTGGCACTGATCGCCCGCCTGGTGGTGCGGGGACGATCGACGAAGGTGGGGGTGCCGGCGCTGTTGTGGCTGGCCTGGGCGGCGTGGATGGTGGTGGAGGCCGTCGAGGGCGTACTGCGGCACAACAGCACGGTCAAGCTCCCCTACGAGGCCAAGGCCATCGTCTACGTCGTGGGCGCCTACGCGCTGTGCTCGGGCATCCCCGTGCGCCGGTTCTTCGAGGGCAAGGGGTTCGAGCGGCTGCTGCGGTGGTCGGGGCTCAGTGCCACCGTGCTCATCTTCATGACGCTGGCCCACAAGAGCTACGCCGTGCCCCTCCCGCTGCTCAAGCTCACCGACTTCGGCGTCCTCGGCACCGACGCGGCGTCGATCTTCGTGGCCCTCGGGGTGATCGGCTTCCTCTTCGAACTGGCCAAGACCCATCGCAGCCGCCTCAACCTGCTGGTGTGCGTCCCCCTGCTGTTCAGCGCGTTCTTCGCCTTCCAGCGCGCCGCGCTGCTGGCCCTCGGGGCCTCGGTCACCGTGGTCGTCATCGCCGCCCTCGGCCCCACCGCCCGGCGGCGTCTGCGGGTGGGGGCGGGGGAGGTGGCGGTCACCGCCCTGGCCGTGGTGGGCGTGGCCCTCGGCGTGGCCGTCATCCCCGCCATCACCGCCCAGAAGCCCGTCACCGTGCCCTTCGCGTCCACCATCGGCAAGGCGGTCAGCCAGACGGTGGGGTCGGAGTCCAAGGTGGAGTCGGCCCAGAGCCGGCTCAACAAGTGGCAGGTCTCCCTGGCCGATGCCCGCCAGCAGCCAATTCTCGGCCAGGGCCTGGGATTCGAGTACAGTTATTTCGCCCCGGGGCCGAATCAATTCGTCGTGACCGACCTCACGGAGAACATCGAGCTCGACCTCTGGCTTCGTACCGGGATCATCGGCTTGGCGATCTTCCTCCTGGCGCTCGGGACCTCCATCGTGAACGGCCTGGCCATCTGGCGCGTGCACCCCGACCCCATGGTCGGCGTGTTCGCGCTGGCGCTGGTGGCGGTGGTGGTAGGCATGGTGGCCAAGGGCCAGGCGGAGTCCATATTCGAGAACTACCGATTGGCCACCGTGCTCGGACTGGAGCTCGGCATGCTCCGCAGCGCGGTGACCTCGGCCGGCGGGAGAACCGCCATCCGCACCTACCAAACGTTCCCCAGCTACGAGGTGGTCTGACGCCATGGACCTACGACAACTGACCCGCGACATCAGGCGCAACTTCCTCGCCGCCCTCGCCGTGTTCCTGATCTGCGTCGTCGTGGGGGGCGCCGCGGCCTTCCTGCCGGCCAAGCACTACCAGGCGAGCACGCTCCTGCTCGTCGGGGTGTCGCCGAAGACGGCCGACCCCGCCGGGGCCACGGCCGTCATCGCCACCATCGTCCCGCAGCTGCCGGTCCAGGCCACCGACTCCAACGTCGACCGCGCCGCCTACGCGTCGCTGCCCAGCGCCGATCACGGCGTGTCGGTCTCCCCGGCCGCCACCGCCGATCCGGGCACCAACGTGATCACCGTCACGGCCACGAGCACGAGCCCGCGCGTGGCCGCCGCCTACGCCAACGCCGTGGCCCGCCAGGTGATCAAGGCGCAGCCCAACCAGGACGAGTACGTGATCACCCAGGCGTCGCCGGCCGTGCCGCCCTCGGCGCCGTCGAACCCCCGCACCCCGGTCATCCTCGGCGCCGCGGGCTTCGGGGTCATCCTGGGCCTGTTCGCGGCGATGTGGGCGGCCAACTTCCGGCGCCGCCTCAGCCGGGTGGCCGAGGTCAAGCAGCGCATCGGCGCCACCGTGCTGGGCGAGATCCCCCGGGTGGCCTCGGGAGGGGTGCGTCCGGGCGAGCTGTTCGTGAAGCACACCGAGCCCATGGCCATGGAGGCGTTCCAGGAGCTGCGCAGCAACCTGCTCATCAGCCTCCCCTCGGGGTCCTCGGCCACCATCGCCGTGACCTCGTGCGACGCCGCCGAGGGCAAGACGTCGGTGGCCACCAACATCGCCTGGGCGCTCGCCTCCCAGGACCGCCACGTCACGGCCATCGACTGCGACCTGCGCAAGCCGTCGCTGCACACCGCCATGGGCGTGCCCTTCGGCCCCGGGGTCACGAGCCGGCGCACCGAGGACGCCCTGGCGCACTCCTCGCGGACGCAGAACCCGTACCTCGAGGTCATCCCGGCGGGGATCATCGACCGCCACCCGTCCGACATCGTCTCGGCCCACCTGCCGCTGTTGATCGACGAGCTGCGCGCCCGCAACGAGACGGTGGTCGTCGACTGCCCGCCGCTCATCGCCGTGGCCGAGACCGTGCTCATCGCCGCCATGGTCGACCTCGTGATCGTCGTCGTCGACGCCCGCCGCTTCAACCCCGAGCGGCTCCAGCAGAGCCTCCTGCGCCTGGGCGAGGCCAACAGCAACGTGGCCATCGTCTTGAACCGCGTCCGCTTCAACCGCCGCCGGCGCGGCGGCGCCTACGGCTACGGGCACTACCACCGGGTCGAGACCCAGCCGAGCCCCATCACGCCCCAGACGGTGGTGGCCACCCCCATGGCACCGGCGCGCGTGCCGCGTCCGAACGGCATCCAGTCGCGCCCCGACGGCGGCGTGCAGCCACGTCCCAAAGTGCTCCGGCCCCAGTCGGGCGACCCCACCCCGACCCCCGGGGGTGGCTCCGAGCGCTCGGAGCAGAAGGGTCGGTCCGGCTACTGGCAGCGGTGAGATGCGAGCTCGGCGTAGAGGGCCTCGAACGCCGAGGCCATCCTCTGCGTCGTGAACCGCAGCGCCGCCTCGGCGCGCGCCGCGGCGGCGAGCTGCCGGCGCCGGTCGGGATCGCCGAGCAGGGTGCGCAGAGCGGCGCCGAGCGCCGAGGGATCGCCGGGGGCGACGAGCATGCCGGTGACCTGGTCGTGCACGACCTCGGGGATGGCTCCCACGGCGGTGGCCACGACGGGGATGCCCGCCAGCATGGCCTCGACCACCACGAGGCCGAAGCCCTCGGTGAACGAGGGCACCGCCAGCACGTCGAACGACCACGTGGCGGCCCACGGGGGGTCCGCCCAGCCGGCGAACGTGACGCGCCCGGCGATGCCCAGGCGGCGGGCCAGGGCCTCGAGCTCGGGGCGCTGCGGTCCCTCGCCCACGACCACCAGGCGGGCGTCGGGGACCAGGGCCATGGCGCGCAGCAGGACGTCGATCCCCTTCTCGGGCGACAGGCGGCCCACGGCGCCCACGACCGGCACCCCGAGGTCGGGGGGCGGCGCCAGGGCCCCGGGGGCGGCCACGCCGTTGGCGATGACCCGCACCGCCCCGGGTCGCAGGCGCAGGAGGGCCTCGGTGGCGCGCGCCGCGAAGGCCGACACGGCGACGTAGGCGTCGACGCGACGCGCCAGGCGGCGCACGGCGACGGCCTGGACGGGGTGGGGCTCGGACCACACGCTGTGCACCACGGCGACCGCCGGCGTCCTCGTCACCACGGCCGCCAGCAGGCCGTACTGCCCGGTCCACTGACTGTCGAGGTTGGCGTGGACGATGTCGGGACGGATGCGGCGCAGGGCGCCGACGTGCCGGGCGATCGAGCGGACGTCGGCCTTGTTGCGCACCGGGGGGAGCACGTGCGTGGTGCTGCCCGGGCGGGCGGCCGCCACGTCGTCGACGACGTGGGCGGTGGTGCCCACCACGGTGACGGCGATGTCCGGGTCGAGCGCTGCGAGCAGCGTGGCCAGGCTGGCGGCCGAGCCGCCGAGGGACGGCGCGTCGAGGTAGCACGCCACGTGCAGGGGCCCGGGCGCCCCGGCGCCGGGACCGGGCCCGGTTTTGGGTCGATCCTCGGCCTCGGCCATCGGGGACGGACTCTACCGTCCGGTGGCTCGCGGCCGTCCGCTTGCTCGGGGCCGACGTGACGGGCGCGCCGCCACCGACGGATTCCCCGGGCCCGCCGTCGGACGTGGCCCGGGGCACGGCCACCGATGACGGCGGGCGCCGGCCGCTCGTCGTGGACGCCGATGCCTTCGACGTCACGGGCGCGTCGGTGGAGCCCCTCCTCGACTCGTTCGACACGACGCCGGTCGACCTCCTGGGCGGGGCCCCGGTCGAGCACGCCCCCGGGGAGGGCGACGGCGCCCCGGCGAGCGGGTTGCCCAAGCGCTTCGGGCGCAACGTGTTCATGAACTACGCCGCCCAGGCGGTCACGTCGGTCGCCTCCGTGGTGTCGACGCCGCTGTTGCTGCACCACCTCGGCCAGTCCGCCTTCGGGGTGTGGATCCTCGCCAGCAGCGTGGTGACGTACCTGCAGGTGTTCGCCGCCGGCTTCGGCGGGGCCACCACCAAGCTCGTGGCCGAGGACGCCGCCGAGCGCCCCCAAGCGGCATTGCGCACGCTCAACACCACCTTCTTCGTGCTCGTGCCGATGGCGCTGGTCGCCCTGGCCGTGGGCTGTGTCCTCGCCTTCTTCTTCCCGAGCATCGTGCACGTGCCCACGAGCCTGCACGACAAGGTCATCATCGCCGTGGCCGTGTTGTCCGTGGGCCTGGCCGCCGCCCTGCCGTGCGACACGTTCGGAGGGGCGCTGCTCGGCTACCAGCGTTTTGACCTGCTCTCGATCTCCAACGCGCTGCTCGTGGCCGTCACCACGGCGGCGAGCATCGCCATCGTCGTGTTCGGCGGCGGCATCGTCCCTCTGGCCATCGCCACCACCGTGATCTCGGTGGCGCTGCACTTCGTGCGCTTCCGCATGCTCGTCCACATCCAACCGGGGACCAAGCTGCGACGCAGCCTGGTGGACCGCCAGCAGCGACGCAAGGCCGTGCGGTTGTCGGGGTGGTTCCTCCTGCTGTCGGTGCTCACCGCCATCTACAACACGCTGTGCGACGTGCTCATCGTGGGCATCGTCCTCGGGGCGCGCGCCGCGGCCATCTACGCCGTGGGGTCACGGCTGGCCAAGGCGGCCATGCAGGCACTGGACTCGCTGTCCCAGGTGTTCTTCCCGCACGCTTCGCACACGGCGCGCAACGAGGCCCCCGGGGCCCTGGCCGCCGTCACCGTCGACGCCACCCGCGTCACGCTGGTCGGGGGCACGATGGCCGGGCTCGTGTTCTTGGTGCTGGCGTCCCCGGGGATCCGGGACTGGGTGGGTCCGGGCTACACGACCTCGGCGCACGTGCTCGTGGTGCTGGCCATCGCCGTGGCCCTCGGGTCGCCGTTCCGCCCGCTGTACAACATCATGACGGGCATGGGACGGATGCGCAGCCTGGCCGCGGTGCGCGGCGGCGAGGTGGCGGTCAACCTGGTGTCGTCGGTGATCCTCGTCCACGTGCTCGGCCCCGTGGGCGCGGCGTGGGGCACGTTGGTCGGCGTCGTGCTGTTCCGCCTGCCGGTCGGGCTCGTCGTCGGGTGCCGGGCGATCGGGATCAAGGTGCGCACGCTGCTGTGGCGCTCGGTGGTGCCCCACCTCCTGCCCATGGCGGCGAGCGCCGCGGTGCTCGTGGCGCTGCTGAAGGTGGCCGAGCACTCGGTGGTCGGTCTCTTCGTCGACGCCGCCCTGGGCTGCGTGGCGTACCTGGCGGTGTACTTCGCCACCGGCGCCACGCCGGGAGACCGCCAGCGCCTGATGGGCTACGTGCAGGCCGTCCGCCATCGCGGCGGCGGCCCCGGGCCGGCGACGACCGTCACCGGCCACGCCACCGAGGTCTCGCAGCGGTCCCCCGAGCCGTGAGCGGCCCCCCCTCGGTCCCCGCCGTGCTCCTCGGCGGCGCGGTGACGGCGTTGAGCGTGGCCCGCTCCCTCGGCAGCGCCGGGGTGCCGGTGGTGATCCTGGGCGACGGGGGGACCGACTGCCTCGCCCGGCGGTCGCGGTGGTGCGGCCGCTACGTGCACTTCGCCCGGCGCGGCACCGACGACGACGTGAAGGAACGGTGGCTCGAGTGGCTCCTGGCCGGCCGCACGCCGTCGGTCCTCCTGCCGTGCTGCGACGAGGGCGTGGAGCTCGTGGCGCGCCGTCGGTCCGAGCTCGGCGCCGTCGGCCACCTCCCCGTGGAGGCCGACGACCGCGTCCTGCTCGCCATGCTCAACAAGCCCGAGAGCTACCGCTTGGCCAGCGCCGCCGGTGTGGTGGTGCCGCGCACCATCACGGTCCGCTCGCCCGACGACAGGGGGGCGGTGCTGGGGGAGGGCCTCGGGTTCCCCCTGGCGGTGAAGCCCACCCGGTCGGACGTGCTCATGCAGCGCCTGCCCGGCTACCGGGCGCCCAAGGGGGCGGTGGTCCACGACGAGCGGGAGCTCGACGCCACCCTGCGCACCGTGCTGTCGGCCGGGGTCGACGTGCTCGTCACCGAGATCATCCCCGGGGGCGACGACCGCTTCTGCTCCTACTACAGCTACCTCGACGAGCACGGCGAGCCCCTCTTGCACTTCACCAAGCGCAAGCCCCGCCAGTACCCGATCGGCTTCGGCACCGGCACGTACCACATCACCCAGTGGCAGCCCGACGTGGCCCGCACGGGGCTGCGGTTCTTCCAGGGTGTCGGCCTGCGCGGGCTCGGCAACGTGGAGTTCAAGCGCGACCCGCGCGACGGCGAGCTGAAGCTCATCGAGTGCAACCCCCGCTTCACCATGGCCAACGGCCTGGCCCGCATCGCCGGGATCGACTTCGCGCTGCTCGCCTACAACCGGCTCCTCGGCCGCCCGCTTCCCCCCGTGGACTCGTTTCGCGACGGGGAGCGCCTGTGGTTCCCGGCCAAGGACCTGCGGGCGTGCCGGGCCTACCGGGCCGACGGCCAGCTGCCGCGCGGCGCCTGGCTGGCCACCTTGGCCCGGCGCCCCCACCTGCCGAACTGGGACTGGCGCGACCCCGTCCCCTCCCTCGTCGGCCTGCGCGGCCGGCTGCGCAGGCCCCCGCGCCGGCCCTGACCACCCCCACCGGCGCGGGCGGCGCCGGGGGAGCCCCTAGCGCGCCGGCTCGGGCTGCCGGGCGCCGACCAGGTCGACGATCCCCCGCCGGGCCAGGTCCACGATGTCGTCGGCCGACGCCGCCGCCCCGTTCCCCGACGCCGCGCCCGCCCCGTGGGGCCCACGGGCGCCCAGGCGTTCGAGCAGGGCCAGCTGCGACTCGGAGATGAAGGCCAGCGGCCGGTCCCACATCTTGGCCGCCGCCCGCCGCTCGCCGTCGCGCGCCGAAAGTGTCCCGGCCCACTCGAGGCGCCGCGACAGCACGGGGGTGGTGCTGGTGAGGGCGCCGGCACCGGCGCGCGCCAGGAGGTCGGCGGTGTCCAGGCGGCGGCGCTCGGTCGAGGGGTCCTCGGCCAGGGGGTCACAGTCGAAGTCGTTGCACTTCAGGTACAGGTTCACGGTGTTGGCCGACTGGCGCCGCAGGTGCCACACCGCCGAGCCCGGGAACATCATCACGTCGCCGGGCTCGTCGTAGATCTCCACGCCCGGGGCGCCGGCCAGCACGACGTCGGGGTGCTGGCCGGGGGCCAGGCTCTGGCTCAGGTCGGCGGTGAGGAACGGGTTCACGCCGCGGTCCACGTCGGGCCACAGCACCACGTGCGAGCCCGCCGGGACCTCGATGGACACGCCGATGGAGACCTGGGAGGCGAGGCGGTCCTTGTGGGCCGTGGGGGCGGGATCGGCGTCGGGCGCGTAGTGCTTGATGTGGCGCTCGGCCAGCGCGAACGACGCCGGCTCGAGCCCGCACGCGCCCTGCGCCAGCGCGCACAGCTCGCCCACCAGGTCCACCTCCGGCGGCGGGTCGTAGAGGTGCTGCTCCTTGGCCCCGGCGATCCCCGTGCCGCGCAGCACCGCCGCGCTGGCCTGGGCGCGCACGTACTCCTGGAGGTGGGCGAGGAACTCGGGGGTGGCGCCGCGGCGCACGTGCACCCACCCGCGCGTGCGGTAGGTCGGCGCCAGGTCGGCGGGGTCGAAGTCGAAGAGTCGCATGGGAGAAGGGTCCTCTTTCGGAAGCTGCCAGTTCGGTTCGGGGACGGCCGGCTCAATCAATCAGCTGGCCGCCTCGGTGTCGGCGCCGCCCTCCCGGGGGTCGACCCCCTCGTGCAGTGTCTCACACGTGTCGGCCGACGGGAGCGGGGCGGGCGCCTGGCGCGGCCGCCAGAACGCCGGGATGTCGCGCGGGCGCCGGGGCTCGGCCAGCAGGTACCCCTGGTACAGGTCGCAGCCCAGCTGCCGGGCCACGTGGCGCTGCTGGCGGTTCTCCACGCCCTCGGCGATGACGCGCAGGCCCAGGCCGTGGCCCAGGTCGGTGACGGCGGCCACGATGCGCTCGTCCTCCCGGTCGGTGCCGAGGCCGCTCACGAAGGAGCGGTCGACCTTCAGGTAGCTCACCGGCAGGCGCTTCAGGTGGCTGAGCGACGAGTAGCCGGTGCCGAAGTCGTCGATGGCCAGGCGCACGCCGAACTCGCGCAGCTCGGCCAGCATCGAGTGGATGCGTCCGTCGTCGGAGACGAGGCTGGACTCGGTGATCTCGAGCATGAGGGCGCCGGCGGGCAGCCCGCTCGTGTCGAGGGCGCGGCGCAGGGCGGGCAGCAGCTGCTGGCCGTCGAGCTGGCGCGGCGAGACGTTCACCGCCAGGAACGAGTCCGCCGCCTCGGGGTACATGGTGCGCCAGCGCGCCATCTGGGTGCAGCCGGCCTCGAGCACCCACTGGCCGAGGGCCACGATGAGCTCGGACTCCTCGGCGAGCCCCACGAAGCGCGCCGGCAGGAGCAGGCCGCGCCGGGGGTGCTCCCAGCGCACCAGCGCCTCGAGCCCGAGGACGCGCCCGTTGGCCAGCGAGGCGAGCGGCTGGTACTCGAGGCGCAGCTCCCCGTTGTCCACCGCCAGGCGGAGGTCGTGCTCGAGCTCGAGCTTGCTGCTCACCTCGTCGCGCAGCCCGGCGTCGAAGATGGCCACCCGCCCGCGGCCCCTCGTCTTGGCCTGGAGCATGGCGATGTCGGCGTCCTGGAGCACGTCGGCCGCCTCGCGCCCGGGGTCCCCCAACCGCACGAGGCCGATGCTCGGCGTCACGGTGAGCTTGCGCCCCGTGCTCAGCTGGACGGGGACCGACAACAGGGCCCGCAACTCCTCGGCGCGCTGCAGCGCGGCGTCGGCGTCGGGGACGCCGGGCTCGAGAACGGCGAACTCGTCGCCGTGGAGCCGGCTGAGGCTCACCGCGCCGGGCATCGCCGCGCGCAGGCGCTCGGCCACGCTCAACAGCACCTCGTCGCCCGCCGCGTGGCCCAGCGAGTCGTTCACCAGCTTGAAGCGGTCGAGGTCGATGAAGAAGAGCACCAGCCCGGCGGTGGCCGGGCGGTTGCGCTCGGCCAGCGCCGACTGCACGGCGGTGAGGAAGCCGCTGCGGTTGGCCAGGCCCGTGAGCGGGTCGTTGCGCGCCTCCCAGGCCAGGCGGTCCACCAGGCGCTTGCGGTCGGTGATGTCGGACACCGAGCACACCACGGCGGCGTTGTCGGCGTCCGAGCCGTCGCCCACCGGGCGAGAGCTCACCGACAGCCACTGGTCGTTGCCCTGGTCGTCGTGGACGCCGATCACGAGGTCGGTCGTGGCCTCGGCGCGCGCCAGGGCGGCGGACACGGGCAGCACGTCGGTGGGGAACGGCGCGCCACCGTCGCGGCGCGCGGCGCGCCCGCCGGTGAAGATCTCGTCGCCGCGCCCGGACTGCAGCCGGGTGCCGAGGATGCGCTCGGCCGAGTCGTTGGCCGCCGCCACCCGGCCGTCGCGGTCGATCACGACCACGCCCTCCTCGAGGGCGGCCACCGCCGCGGCGTAGCGACGCTCGACCGCCATGCGGGCCTGCGCCGCCTCCTCGGCCAGGCGGCGCTCGGAGATGTCGCGCAGGATGACCTGGAACGCGGGCTTGCCCCCCCAGCTCGTGCGGGCGCTCGCCACCTCGACGGGGACCTCCGTGCCGTCGACGCGCACCATGTTGGCCTCGAACCCCTTCACCACGTCGCCGGGGTCCTTCAGCTGGGCCAGGCGGGCGATGGTGCGGGTGAGGTCGTCGGGGTGGATGAACGACGTGATCGACCGGCCCAGGGCCTCACCCAGCGAGCTCAGGCCCCCCATGCGCAGCCCGGCCGGGTTGGTGTAGACGACCAGCCCGTCCTGGTGGACGATGATGGCGTCGGGCGAGTGCTCCACGAGCAGCTGCAGGCGCTCGCCCACGTCCGCCGTGACCCACGGCACCTCGCCGGGCTCCGAGACGTCGGCGATGATGCCGAAGAACCGCGTGGTGTCGGGGTCCGGCACCGTCACGGCGCGCACGAGGATCCGGTGCACCGTGCCGTCGGGCGCCTCGAACTCCTGGACGAGCTCGTAGTTCTCCCACGTGACCCCGGCGCGCACCGTCTCGACCACCGGGGCCAGCACCGCCTCGCCGAGCTCGTCGGCGTCGAGGACCCGACCGGCCTCGCCCGGGGGGAGCAGGTAGTGGCCGTGGGGGTCCTGGCCCGGGAGCAGGCGCTCGAACGGCGCGTGCCACACGATGCCCGAACCGGCGGACAGCTCCCACACCACCACGTTGGCCAGGTCGGACACGAGGGCCAGGGGCAGGGGCGTGTCGATTGTCCCCGGGCGCGCGCTGACGGGCGCGCTCCGCAGGAGCCCGAGTCGTGCTTCGGCCATGCATGGTCTATCGGCCCCCGCGGCACGGACCTTGACCTCTGGGGCAGGGGTGCGGTTCCTGCCACCGTGGGAACCGTGCCCCGCGTTTGTTGTCCGTCCGTTTTTGGTCTTTCCGGGGGCCGGCACATGCCCATTCCCCCGCCGCCGGCGGCGCCCGCACGCCGCCCGCGCCGGGCCGTGGTCGGCTCCTCCCCGGGCGTCACCGCCGCCCCGGCGCGGCCGACGCCGGCGGGGGCGCCCCCTGGCGCCGGGGGGCGGGAACGAGCACTACATCTTGTGGTCAGAGCAACTCGGACCCCTCCCTGTTGTGGTCACCCACCCGGAAGGGTGGCACCGGCGGCAGGCTGGCAAGAAAACCACACCAGCCTCTTTACGAACACCAGACTCCACCCCTACGCTTTGGCCTCCCCGATCGACCGCAGGAGGAAGCTCTCGTGTCTGTGGCCAGTGCGCGCCCGATGGACATGACAAGTACCCCGATGGACATGACAAATACGCAGCGCCCGAGGCAGCCGGTTTCCCTGTGTGGCGTGGGGGCCGTCACCGGCTACGGCTGGGGCCACAAGCTCCTGATCGAAGGCCTGCTCTCCGAGGAGTCGGCGGTGCGCCCCACGCCGGGGTTCGCCCCGTACTTCGACGACGACGTGCAGTGGGTGGCGGCCATCCCCGAGGGGGGGATCCCGTCGGACGGGTCGAGCCGGTTCTCCCGGGCCGTGCGCCACGCGGCGCGCGAGGCCGTCGAGAACGCGCTGGACCGGGGATGGCGCCCGGGCGGCACCGTCGGGGTCATCCACGGCCTCGTCCTGGGCGACGTCGGGGCCTGGCGCGAGTACCACCACCGCCAGGGGTTCCACACCTCCAAGCGCCAGATCCTGCAGCTCATGCCCTCGACGGTGCTCACGGCCGTGAACCGCGAGTTCGACTTCCACGGCCCGACCATGTCGGTCACCGCCATGTGCGCCTCGGCGGTGGCCGGCCTGCTCACGGCCAAGCTGTGGATCGACGCCGGGATCGTCGACGACGTGCTCGTGCTCACCTCCGACCTGTCCATCACCCCCGACGGGGCGGCCGCCTTCGGCCAGGTGGGGGTCATGGTCCTCGACGGCCCCTCGCTCGACGTGTGCCGGCCCTTCCAGGAGGGCAGCCGCGGCTTCACCGCCGGGGAGGCGTCGGTGGGGATCATGGTGTCGCGCCGGCCCGACGGCGCCTACGGGCACCTCCTGGGCGGCGCCATGACGCACGACGGCTACCACGCCATCTCGATCAACCCCGACCGCGTCGACGTGCACCGCGCCTTTCAGGGGGCGCTGGCCGACGCCGGCGTGCGCCCCGAGGAGATCGCCTACATGAACGCCCACGGCCCGGGCACGAAGCAGTGCGACACCACGGAGGCGGCCATCTTCGACGAGCTGTTCACGCACGCCGAGGGCCTGTTCTCGGTGAAGCCCCTGGCGGGCCACTGCCAGGCGGCGGCGGGCGCCGTGGAGCTCATGGCCACGCTGTACGGGTTCGAGCGCGGCGTCATCCCCGCCCCGCCCCGGGTGGCCAAGGGGCACCCCCGGCTGCTCGACGGGCCCACGGCCTGCGCCGAGGGCCCGGTCGTGAAGTCCTCGCTGGGCATGGGAGGGCACAACGCCGTGATGGTCGTGGAGGGTGCGCGCGCCTGACGGGCGCCCGCCCCGGGCGGCGGCAGGCGAGTAGCGTCACCGGTCATGAAGGTGGGCGACCGCGTGGCGGACTTCGAATTGGCGGACGAGACGGGGACCGCGCGCCGCCTGAGCGAGCTGCTCGGTGCCGGCCCCGTGGTGCTGTTCTTCTACCCGGCGGCCTTGACGACCGGGTGCACGCGCGAGAGCTGCCACTTTCGCGATCTGAAATCGGAGTTCGCCGCCGTCGGCGCCCAGCGCGTGGGGATCAGCGCGGACGGCGTGGACAAGCAGCACGCCTTCTCCGAGAAGCACAGCTTCGACTTCCCGCTGCTGTCGGACCCCGAGCGCGCCGTGGCCGAGCAATTCGGCGTGAAGCGCGGCCTGAGCATCCTGCCCAACAAGCGGTCGACCTTCGTCATCGACACCGACAGCACGATCCTCGGCGTGGTGAGCAGCGAGATCAACATGAACCTCCACGCCGACCGGGCGTTGGAGGTCCTGCGCCGCCGCCCCGCCTGACGACGCGGCGGCGCGCCGCCTACGCGCCGATGTGGTCGGCGGGGACGGAGCCGAGCTTGCCGCTGCGGTAGTCCTCGAAGGCCTGGACGAGCTCGTCGCGGCTGTTCATGACGAACGGCCCGTAGGCGGCCACCGGCTCGCCGATGGGCCGGCCGCCGAGGAGCAGGACGTCGAACGCCGCCCCCGGCCCCGCCTCGGCGGCGCCGGTCAGCTCGAGGATGTCGCCCGACCCGAACACGGCCAGTTGCCCGGCGACCAACGGGCGACGCTGCGAGCCCACCGTGCCCTGCCCGCCCAGCGCGTAGGCCAGCGCGTTGTACCGGCGTGGCCAGGCCAGCACCACCCGGGCGCCGGGGTGCACGGTCACGTGCGCCATCGTCATGGGGGTGTGGGTGACGCCCGGGCCCTCCTGGCCGGCGAGCTCCCCGGCGATCACGCGGACGAGGGCGCCGCCGTCGGTCGACGACAGCAGGGCGACCTTCTGCGACCCGATGTCCTGGTATCGCGGCGGCACCCACTTGTCGCGCGCCGGCAGGTTGACCCACAGCTGGATGCCGTGGAACAGGCCCCCGCTCACCACCAGCTCCTCGGGGGGCCGCTCGATGTGGAGGATGCCGGCCCCCGCCGTCATCCACTGGGTGTCGCCGTTGGTGATCAGCCCGCCCCCGCCGGCCGAGTCCTGGTGCTGGAAGGTGCCGTCGATCATGTACGTGACGGTCTCGAAGCCGCGGTGCGGGTGCCAGGCGGTGCCCCGGGGCTCCCCCGGCCCGTAGTCGACCTCGCCCATCTGGTCCATGTGCACGAACGGGTCGAGGGCGCGCAGGTCCACCCCGGCGAAGGCCCGGCGCACGGGGAACCCCTCGCCCTCCAGGCCCGCCGGCGCGTCGGTCACCGACCGCACGGGGCGCTCGACGGCCCCCTCGACGGCGGGCGGGGGGATGCGGGGCAACGACGACAGGTCGTCCACCGTCACTGCGGGCATGGCCGCTCCTTCGGTCGTGGCGCGATCGCCACGCACGCGAGGGGAACGCCCGAAGCCGGTGCGGCATTCCGGGGGCCGCCGGGGCCCGGCGCGCGCCGGGTGCGGCTCAGGCCTCGACGGGGACGGCGTCGCCGTCGGCGAAGGGCGTGCGCCCTCCGGCCTCGAGCAGCCACACCGCCCCCGCGCCCCGGGCGCACCACCGCCCCCCGTCGTCCACCAGGGCCGTCTCCTCGTCGATGCCGACCAGGACGGTGCCCGGGGGTCGCCAGGCCTCGAACCGCGCCAGCGCGCCCGGCCGCCACCGCTCCAGCTGGTCGAAGTGGGGGATGACGGCCACCCGGCCCACGAGGCCGAGCCCGTTGGCCCCGTCGGCCGCCGCCGGGCGCTCTGCGCGTCCGGCCCCGGCGACCAGGTCGGCCGGCGCCCCGGCGGTGAGGGCCATGGCCCCCGCCGAGCAGCCCGCCAGCGCCGCCCCGCCGCGCCACGCCGAGCAGATGGCCTCCCACACGAGCGTGCCCCGCAGCGTGCTCGACAGGTGGTGGGGGTCCCCGCCCGACAGGTAGACCAGGCCGGCCCCGGCGACGAGCGACGCCATGGCGGGATCGTCGGCGTCCGCCCGCGTCCGGACGTCCACGGGCACGGGCTCGACGCCCAGGGCCTCGTAGTGCTTCGTGCCGAGCTCGAGCCAGTAGGCCACCCGGGCGTCGCCCTCCCGGGCGGCGGCTGTGGGCAGGAAGGCGGCGCGCCGGGGCCGCCCCTCGAGCAGCGCACCGTCGAGGGCCTCCATGGCGGGGAGGAACTCCCCGCTGCCCACCAGGGCCACGGGGCCCGGCTCGTCCGCCATCTGCACCTCACACGGCCCACGACCGCGTGGCCGTGGCACCCGCCTCACGGTACCGGGTGCGGCCCGGGTGCCGCCGACCCCGGTGGCCCCACGCAGAAGCAACGGACGCCCCACGGCCCGGCCACAGGGGCGGACTGCCGCGCGACGGGAGCCATCGGTCCAGGGCGAACGGCCGTCGGCGGGGCCCGAAGGTCCCTCCCCCTCCCTTCGTGGCCCCTGCGCTCAAGGCCCCACGCGCCGGGGTCGAAGCGCGACCGAAGCCACGAGACCGGGCGCCGGAGTGAGGCGCAGCCACCGGGCTGGCGTCCAGGAAGCCAACGGGCGTTCCGAGACGGGAGAAGCGAACGGGCCACCAGGCCTGGTTCCACGCGCCCGCGTGCCGGCGGCCTACGAGGAGGACGAGACGATGCGACGAGACCCAGGGCCGACAGCGGCGAGCCGGGGACGCCTGACGCCGAGAACCGTGCTCACCTTGCTGGTGGCGTCGGCCACCGGCCTCGCCATGGCGGGGGCGCTGCTGCGCATGGGCGCGGCGTCGGCGACCCCCACCGCAGCACTCGGCCTGTTCGTGAACGCGCAGACCGTCGCCGCCACCCAGTCGACGGCCAGCGGCCTCGGCGTGAAGGTATCGGTGATCACCACGTTCGCGAACGGCAGCGGGTCGATCTCCTACCCGAGCCAGGCCAACGGCGCGCTCCGGTTCAACGTGGCCGTGGGCGCGCTCTCGCCGGCCGAAGCCACGGCCATGGCGCGGTCCCTCGTGGCCAACGGGCAGTCGAACGCGTACGTCCGGATCATGTGGGAGATGAACCAGGACACGAACGGGTGGTTCTCGGACTGGAACCAGAACGCCTTCCCCACCGCCGCCTCGTACATCTCGGAGTTCGACGCCGTCGTGACCGCCATGCGGGCGGTGCCGGGCGCGGCCTTCACCTTCGTGTGGAACCCCGACTCCGGGAACAACGCCATGCTGCCCGGCCGGACCTGGGACGACACCTACCCCGGGAAGGCGTACGCCGACGTCATCGGGATCGACGCCTATGACAACGCAAGCATCGACGCCAACGTCGACCGCGTCATCGCCTTCGCCCACGCCCAGGGGAGCCCGGTGGCGTTCCCCGAGTGGGGCCTCAACGGCACCGACGATCCCGCCTTCATCAACTGGATGTCGTCGGTGATCGCCAACCCGGCCGACGACGTGGCCTACGAGGCGTACTTCGACTACGCGGGCTCGATCAACAGTTGGCTGCCCGACTTCCCGAACTCGGCGGCGGCCTTCGCCCGGGACTTCACCGGGAGCGCCCCGCCGTCGACCACGACGACCACGCCGACCACAACCACGCCGACCACAACCACGCCGACCACAACCACGACGGCGCCGGCCACCCCGCCGCCCACGAACGCGCCGGCCGCCCCCACCGGTCTGCGTGCCGTGGTCAGCCGGAGCACGGTCACCCTGTCCTGGGTCAACGCCGCCGGCACGCTCGGGGACGACGTCTACCGCGACGGCGCCGAGGTGGCGTGGCCCGGATGGCCGGGCGCGGCGGTGACGTCGTACGGCGACGCCGGCGTCGCCGACGGGACGCACACCTACACGGTGGCCGGGTACAACTCCAGCGGCGTGGGGCCCAAGAGCGCCGCGGTGACGGTCACGACCACACCGCCCACGACCACGCCGCCGGCGACCACGCCGCCACCGGCGTCGGCGCCGTCCGCCCCCAGCGCTCTGCGCGCCGTGGTCAGCGGGAGCGCCGTGACGCTGTCGTGGAGCAACGCCGCGGGGACGCTCGGGGACGACATCTACCGCGACGGCATGAAGGTGGCGTGGCCCGGGTGGCCCGCAGCTGCCGGCACGTCGTACCGCGACACGAGGGTCGCTGACGGGACGCACACGTACCGGGTCAGCGCGTACAACCAATACGGCGAAAGGCCGGTGAGCGCCGCGGTGACCCTCACGGTGTCGCCGTGACGCGCGCCCCGGACGCGCGTGGCCGCTGCGCGCGACAACGCGCGTCGCCGGTGCCGCGCGCGCACGGTGACGAGCGAGACGGCGCCGCGCGCTGGCGGTGACCGGTGCGCGCGTCCCGCGCCCTCGCGTCGGCGGACGCGATGGTGACGCGCGGTAGCCGTGACGCGGCGACGGCGCGTCCCCCGACACGCCGTATCGCGCGCGGATCGTGACTTGTCAAGCCTGAGTCACGCTCAAGGCGACCACGCAAAGTGCCGAAGATCTCTGTGGACCACGTGCGACGTGGTCCGTTTTATTGCGGGGCCGAAGTCGGTTCCGACAGACGAGTTTCCACAGGCACAACAGCGACACAACCACAGCCACACCCACGAAAAAGGCAAACCCCCCGCGAGGGGGCGACGCAAAGCCACGGGACTCCATGAGTCAGCCGGGTTGCCGGATCGGTGCGCATGCGCCTGGTTCGTCTGCCACTCGGACGACCCGGGAAGGGGAGACCATGCGTGCACCGATCGTCCGCCACTCCATCGGCCTGCCGAAGGGGATCATCGCCGCCATGCTGGTCGTGGCGTTGGTCGCCACGGTCGGGGTCGACCTCTCATCGTCGCCGGCGTCCTCGGCGTTGCCCGCGCCGTTCACCTGGCCCCCGGGCGCCGGGGCCACGGGCCAGTCGCGCCTGCACGTGACGCAGTCGACGGTTCCCCCCACCACCACCACGACCGCCGCCGCCCCCACGACGACGGCCGCCGCCCCGGTGGCGAGCGCGGCCTTGGTGAACGCTGTCCGCCGGCCCTCGACGACCAGGACGCCGGCTCGTCCGGCGGGCCCGGCGCGCTCCTCCACCCCGGCGCGCCCCGCGGGCCCGCCAGCCGCGTCCGGCCCCCGCAGCGCCCGCACCATTCCCCTGGGCGTCTTCGTCGGATCGTCCGACCCGTCGGCCGTGGCCGCTTTCGCCGCGGGCACCGGGACCCACCCGACGTACGTCTCTGAGTACCTGCCGGGCGGCTCCGGATGGGCCGGCATGACCGGCGCCGGCGACCTGTCGTGGCTCCTCAGCCCCTGGCAGGGGTCGGGCACCACCCTCATCCTGGGGGTGCCCATGTTCCCGAGCGGGTCGGGGGGGACGCTGGCGGCCGGTGCCGCCGGGCAGTACGACTCGTACTTCGTCACCCTGGCCGACTCCCTCGTCTCGGGCGGCCAGGCCCACGCCATCTTGCGGTTGGGGTGGGAGTTCAACGGCAACTGGTACCCGTGGAGCGTGACCGACGCCACGGACGCCGCCAATTTCGTGGGCTACTTCCAGCACATCGTCGACGCCATGCGGTCGGTGCCGGGACAGGCGTTCCAATTCGTGTGGAACCCCAACGGGGGCGGTTCCTACGGGAACGCCTACACCCCGGACCAGACCTACCCGGGTGACGCGTACGTGGACTACATCGGGACCGACGTCTACGACGGCTGCTGGTGCACCCCCCAGACGCCGCAGAACGCGTGGAGCCAGCAGCTCTCCCAGCCCTGGGGCCTCAACTGGCTGGCGGGATTCGCCGCCGCCCACGGCAAGCCCGTGGTGTTCCCCGAGTGGGGAATCGAGATCCGCAGCGACGGGCACGGCATGGGCGACGACCCGTACTTCATCAATCAGTTCGCGGCGTGGATCACGGCCAACAACGTGGCGTGGACGAGCTACTTCAACTACGACGCGTCCGACGGGACCCACGACCTGTTCGACGCCGGTTTCCCCAACTCGCTGGCGGCGTTCCGGGCGGCTTTCGGGTGATCAAGACCGGGGACGGGGGAGCCGGCCCCGGGGGCCATTTCGAGAAAATTGATCGACGAACATGAGATCGGGCCTGAGCTGGGAGTATGTCACTCTACGTCGTCCTGAGCTGGATACTTTCCGGGAAGATCGGGGGATTCGGCGCTTAACCCCTGCAGGGCTCGCGCCGATAGTGATGAGACAGGAGTTACGCACCGTAACGGTGTGAGACCAGAAAAGGGCAAACCCTCCGCGAGGGGGGGACGCAAAGCCACGGGGCTCTACGAGTCAGCCGGGTTGCCGAATCGGCGGAGGGAGCACGACCACCAACGGTCTGGCTCCACGCGCTCGTTCGCCAGTCCGGCCTGTACGGGAGGCGAACGTCTTGGGCACAAAGGTTCCAATAACGAAGCGAGCGCTCGGACTACCCCACGCAGTGGCCGTCGGGCTGCTCGCGTTGGCAATCTCTGGCGCCACCGTGGGCGCCATGACCCTGGCCCCGGCGTCGGCGAGCTCGGGGGCGGCGTCGATCCCCCTGGGTGACTTCGCCGGGGGGGACCCCGGCGGCGTGGCGGCCTTCGGC
>Ga0209415_10001321_pt1 | contig 47477 bp, 50 predicted proteins | sample PeaSoiSIISIP2007_FD_187696 | JGI IMG/M metagenome (GOLD analysis project Ga0209415, IMG submission 187696) | Peat soil microbial communities from Weissenstadt, Germany - SII-SIP-2007 (SPAdes) (version 2) | ecosystem: Environmental > Terrestrial > Soil > Wetlands > Peat | place: Germany... | reverse complement strand
CTAGGGCGCGAGGACGCGGCATTGGGGATCGTCAATGTTGCGGCCACCGGGTGGAGAGGCGATTTCTGCCAAGCGAAGGCGCGGGGCGCGCGCAGCGACGAAGACGAACCGGAAGATGAAACGCAATGTGTCTGCCGCCGGGGCCCTCGCGCTCGCCGTGCTGTCGGGCGGCGCGGCCGCCGAGGGATTTGGCGGCGGGCGACTTGGCGGTACGGATCTTGGCGCCGCCACGTTCCGGGGTCATCAGTTGGCCGGCCATGCGCGCCTGAGCCTCGGCCAGGCCCGCGCGGCGGCGCTGAAGGTCCGGCCTGGCGCACTGGTGGATCAGGAGCTGGAAAAGGAGACTGGCGGCAGCGGTCTGCGCTACTCCTTCGACATCCTCAGCGGCGGCAAGATCTTCGAGGTCGGCGTCGACGCCAAGACCGGCAAGATCCTCGAGAACGACATCGAGACCGCCGCGGAGGGCGCGGCCGAGCACTAACGGCGGCCTACCCCACGAGCAGGGTCTCCAGGAAACTCCCGGTCAGCCGCGCCACCTCGGCGCGCGCCACCGGATCGCCGCCGGTGCGCGCCACCTCGGCAGAGGCCTCGCGCAGAATCGCCACCATCAGGCGCGCGACCAGCTCGATCGGGGCCTGACACACCACGCCCTCGCGCATCAGATAGGTCAGCACGCCGGTGACCGCGCCGATAGCGTAGCGGCCCTCCAGCTCGCGCCAGGCCTCGGGGCCTAGCACCTGCGGGCCCTCGGCGAAGATGATGCGCTGGATGTCGGGCGCGGCGCACAGGTCGATCAGGCGGGCGAAGGCGGTGGTCAGAAACTGCCAGCTGAGCTCGCCGGCGCCGGTCTCCGCCTTGGTCAGGATCTCGGTCTCGATCGCCTCGGCCACCGCCTGGAATAGGCCCTTCTTGCTGCCAAAGTGGTGATAGATCGCCCCGGTGGTCACCCGCGCCTCGGCGGCGATCGCCCCGACGTCAGCGCCGGAAAACCCGCTGGCCGCGAACGCGCGACGGGCCGCGGCCAGCAGCGCCATGCGCGTCGCCTCCGCATTTTCCTCGCGTCGCGACGTCAGCGACATTGACATAACGTCATAATCTTACATAATCTCATTATGTAAATCCCGCGCTGCACGCGCTGGTTACAAAGGAGACTGAGCTGTGGGTCAAATGTTCGGGTCCGTCACCCTGGTAGTATCGGCCTTGTTCTTCCTGCTGAGCGCCGGCGCGGCCGCGGCGGCCCCGGAACGCTTCGCGGGTTTGCTGGGGCTGCAGACCGCCGGCGCCAGCGGCCGCAACGAGGTGCGCGCACAATATGCCGGGATATTCCTGATGATCACCCTCGCCTGCATCGCCGCGCTCACGGGATACGCGCCGCGCCAGGCCGCCTTCATCGTGCTGATCGTGGCGCTGGGCGGCTGCACGACCGGGCGGCTGGCCAGCCTGATCGCCGACCGCGGGTTTGGCGGCTACAACGGGGTGATCCGCGCGCTGTTCGCCGTCGACACGCTCGGATTCGCCGCCGCGGCGATCGGATTCGCCACCGCGCCAGCCGGCTGACCTTCCTTCGCCAGCTAGGCTGCCCTGCCCGCGCTTGGTAGGAGCTGGGCGATGAGCAAGGTGACAGCCAGCGCGGTCTACGGCGCGCCGACGCTGGCGATGATCCCGGCCGACGCGAGTCAGGTCTCGCCGCTCGTGCCAGGGGCCGCCGCGCTGGATGACGCCCCCGTCGCCAGCCTGGACCGCATCGTCATCGCCGCCCCGCCCGGCGCGATCGAGCGGCGCTATGTGCTGGCCCAGGCGCTGCGGGCGCTGAAGGTCGGCGGGGAGCTGACCGCCATCGCGCCGAAGGACAAGGGCGGCCTGCGGCTGCGCAAGGAGCTGGAGGCGTTCGGCTGCGTCGTCACCGAGCAGGCGCTGCGGCACCAGCGGCTCTGCGCCTGCCTGCGGCCCGACGCGCCGACCGGGCTCACCGAGGCGATCGCCGCTGGCGGTCCGCAGACACCGGCGCGGCTGGGCCTAAGCTCGCAGCCCGGCGTGTTCAGCTGGGATCGCCCCGATCCGGGAAGCGTGATCCTCGGGCGTTACCTGGGCGGGCTTGCCGGCGCGGGCGCGGATCTGGGTTGCGGCGTCGGGGTGCTGGCGCTGGCGCTGCTCGCCCTGCCCAAGGTCACTTCGCTGGCGCTGGTCGACATCGACCGCCGGGCGATCGAGGCGGCGCGCCGCAACGTCGCCGACCCGCGCGCCAGCTTCCTGCAGGCCGACCTGCGCGAGCCGGCGCCGGCGCTGTCGAAGCTGGACTTCGTGGTGATGAACCCGCCGTTCCACGACGGCGGCGAGGAGGATCGCGGGCTCGGCCAGGCGTTCGTGCGCCGGGCGGCCGCCTCACTGCGGCGCGGCGGCCTTCTGCGCCTCGTCGCCAACATCGGCCTGCCCTACGAGGCGACCCTCGGCGAATCCTTCGACCAGCTGCGACGCCTGGAGCAGTCCGGCGGCTACAAGGTGCTGGAGGGGCGCCGCACCTGAGGCGAGGCTAGATCGCGCAGGCGTTAACCATGTCGTCGCATTAACCTCTTGCAAACCATTCGGCTCCGGGTTTGCTGTTGAGCCGTCGAGGGCCCGCGCGTTTGTGCCAATCCGGGTCTCGTCGATGGGAGACGCCCGATGTTCGAATTCGGCCGGGAGCTGCGCCGATTGTTCGGCGGTGCGCGGGCGACTTTCCCGGGCAAGGACGGGCTGACCGGCGGCGATGGCGCCCTGCTCGAACTGCTCGATCTGAAGATGCTGAAAACCGAGGCCAAGGGCGCCGACGTTGCGGCCGGGCGGATCGGCGCCCGTGACCGCGCGCGACGGCTGCTGGAAGCCGCGGTGGTCTGGCGCGAACTGGCCCGCCGGACCGGCGCCGCCGAGGCGCTCCGCCACGCCGCCGCCTGCGCCGAACGCGCCACCGACGCCTATGCCGCCGCGCATCGCCAGCAGGGCTGGTCCCGCGCGAGGCTGGAACAGGCGAACTGCGCCCTGCTCGGCGCCGAAATGTTCGGCGACGGCGGGCTCGAAGCGGCGGCGGAAAAGGCGGCGGTCGAGGCGCAGCGCGCCGGCGGCGCGGCCGGCATGCTGGCGCTGGCGGCGCTGGCCCAGATTCACGCCCGACGCGCCATCGCCAGCGGCGGCGCGGCGGACGCGCGGGCCGCGGCCCGGCTGTTCAACGATCCGATCGCCATGCTGGAAGGTGCCGGACGTCGCGACGCGCACCTGAAGCTCGCCGGCGCCGAGGCGCGTCTAGTCCGCTGCGACCTGCTGGTCGGCGCGGGACTGCGCCTGAAGGACGAGGACCTGATCCGCGCCGCCCTGGGCGACCTCACCGCCGCGGAGGAGCGGCTGGACATGGCCTACGAGCCGCTGATGCTCGCGCGCATCGCCATCGCCAGAGCCGCCGCCAAGGCCGCCCTGGGGGAGATGACCGGCGACCTCGCCCGCCTCGCCCGCTCGGTCAGCGCGCTGGCCACGGCGCTCGACGCCCTCGGCCGCGACCAGAGCCCGCTCGACTGGTCCCGCGGCCAGATTTGGCTCGGTCGCGCCCTCGCCCAGCTGGGCGAGGCCACCGAGAACGAGACCGCCTTCGCCAAGGCGCTGTCCTGTTACGACCGCGCCAGCGTGGTGCTGCGCGACGCGCCAGGGTTGGTGGTCCGCGCCGAAGCCGCCAACGGCCGCGGGCAGGCGCTGACCCGGCTGGCCGAACTCACCGGCGACGTTCGGGTGCTGGATAAGGCAGAAGCCGCGTTCAAGACCGAGCTCGCGACCGGCCCGCACCGCACCGATCCGGTGACCTGGGCCATGCTGCAGGTGCAGCTGGGCCAGGTCTATGTCACCCGCCTTGGCCTCACCCACCGCGACCGCGGCGAGCGCGCCGCCGCCGCCATGGCGTTCCAGGCGGCGATGGACGTGTTCGGCGAAGAAGGCCTGCGGTCGTTGACCGCGATCGCCTCCGAGGGCCTGGAGCGCCTGGCGGCGGTCAAGGTCAGCTGATCCTGCGCCTTCAGGGATGGGCGTCCTCGCCGACGACATGAAGCGCGTGGTCGAGGAGCAGCAGCTCGGCTTCGTCGCCACCGTCTGCCCCGACGGCTCGCCCAACCTCTCACCGAAGGGCACCCTCGCGGTCTGGGACGACGACCATCTGGTCTTCGCCGACATCTGCTCGCCGGGCACCATCGCCAATCTGGCGGCCAACCCGGCCATGGAGATCAACGTCGTCGATCCGCTCGCGCGCAAGGGCTACCGCTTCAAGGGAACCGCGCTGGTGTTCGGCGACGGGCCCGACTACGACGCCGGCCTCGCCTTCTATCGCCGCCGCGGCTCGACCAGCGCCAAACGGCACATCGTGCTGGTGAAGGTCGAGCGCGTCGCCGAGCTGATCTCACCGGCCTACGACCCCGGCCAGAGCGAAGCGGCGATCAGCGCCAAGTGGCGGACGTATTGGGAAGAACTGTGGGAGCGGCGGCCCGAGAAAAAGCCTTGATCCCCGCTCTCGCGAGGAAGAGCTCGCCTAGGCCGCCAGGTCCGGGCTCTGCCGACGCATGCGCCAGAAGCGCAGGGTGCGCTGGGCGGATTCCTTGGGCAGCTCGGTGTAAAGATCGCCGTATTGCTTGGCGCGGCCCATCGGGTCGGACTCGCGGTCGAGCACGAGCACGGCAAAGGTGAGGAACAGCGAGCGCTCGAAGTCGGCGGCCTTGCAGACGATGGCCAGGGCGTCGAGCTCGCGCCGCTCCAGGATCACCCGGGCGGTGTGGAAGTCGATGCCAGCCAGCTCGGCCAACGCCACCATGAAGCGGGTGGATTCGCGGTTGCGCAGCATGCTGGCCAGCGCCTTGGGCGTCAGCGCCTTGCGGGCGACCATGTTGCGCACGTCGCGCTCGGCCGCCTCATAATCGTCCGGCAGGGCGCCGTCCTGGGCGGCCACGCGCTTGCGGCCGGCGGCCAGCGCCGCCTCCAGCGCCTCGGGGTCGACCTGGGCGTTGCGCTCGAGGATCTTGCTGCGCAGCTTCGCCTCAACGGCGAAATACATGTCGTTGAGCAGGTCCACCGGCAGATCGCGGCGATTGACCACCGCCTCCTGCAGCTCGGGATTGGCGCCGGCGCGGTCGACCGCGGCCTCGTGGGCCTGGCGGGAGAGCTGGGCGCCGTCGTTGTGCAGCAGCACGCCGAGCGTTTCGTCGTCGCCGCGCTCGACGATCACGTCGGAGACGGCCTCGGAGATGATCGGACGGCGCGAAATGGCCTTCAGGTGGGCCTGGCCGCGCTTCTTGGCGACCGCGACCAGATCTTCGTCGGTCAGCGCCGGCGAGCCTTCCAGGATCGGCTGGGCGACGGCGATGGCCTCGTCGGCGGCAAGGGTGCGAACCAGCTTGAACGGCGGCGACGGCGTCGGCGCCAGGCGCACCGCCAGCTCGACGCGGACGGCCTCTTCCATCTCGCCGGCGAGCTGCGTCAGCACATCGTCAAACAGCGTCAGTTCGCCGCCGCGGTGATCGGGATTGGCGAAGAAAAGGTCGGTGACCTCGCGCAGCAGCACGCGCCGCTTTTCGCTGGACGGTTCCTTGGCGAGATCAATGAGGTCCTGCAGCTTGGTCATGGCCTAGTCGTCAGCGCCTTCCCCGTCGCCGTGCTTGTCGGACGCGCCGGCGCCGTCAGCGTTGTCCTGTTTGTCGCTTGGCGGATTGTCCGGCGGTCCGATCAGCACCATCGGCCGGTCTTTCGGCGTCACCACCGCGTCCGGCGTCAGGCCGTATTCGCGGTGCAGCGAATAGAAGTGCGCGCCGGTCGGCTGCAGCACGGCCGGCGAGGCCGCGGGCGAGGCGGTTGTGTCGTTTTGAGCCAGCTGCTGCGCCGGCGGCTGAGCCTGAGCCGTCGCGGCGGGCGGCGTCGACACGGCGAGCTGCGCCGGCGGATGCTTGCGGAACTGTCTTGCGGGCGGCGCGACATAGGCGGCGACCGCCGCGGGCCTGGGTTGCGGCGCCGGTGGCGCGACATAGGCCGGGCGGGGCCGCTGCGCCGCCGGAGCATAGGCGGGCGCATAACCTGGCGTGGCGGCCGCATATTGCCGCGATGGCGCGGGGCGGACCCTCGGCGCGGCCGATGGCGCAGGCGCGGGCCAGGAGGCGAACTCCGCCGCGGGCGACTGCGCAGGCTCGGGGACCGGCGTTGCAACGGGGCCGCCAGTCTTGCCGGCCCAGGTCAGGAACGGGCCGTGATAAGCGGCCGGCTGCGTCAATTCGTCACCCGCCGGTTGCGCCGCGCAGGCGCCGCCGAAGCCTGCGGCGGCGACGGCGAAAGCTGCGGACCCGCAGAGAACTTGCGTATGGGCTGACCAAAAAGGGCGCATCTCATCTCGCTTACCGGCTGCGACTTAATTCGCGCCTAACGGGACGCCTGCATCAACCGCGCCACCAGGCCAGCGCCCGCCGCTCGATCAGGCGGAACACCAGGTGCAGCAGGCCCGCGATGATCGCCAGCGCGGCCAGAGCGGCGAAGCTGCGCGCGGTCTCCATCCGGTGCGCGGCCTCGAGAATGCGCCAGGCCAGGCCCTCCTGCCCGCCGGCGCTGGCGCTGATCTCGCCGATCACCGCGCCGACCAGCGCAAGGCCGAGGCCAACCTTCAGTCCCTCGAGAGCCTGCGGCACGGCGGAGGGGACACGCAGGCGCAACAGCTTTTGCCAGCCGTTGGCGCCGTAGAGGTCGAACAGCCGCTCCAGCGCCGGATCGGCCGACCCGAGTCCGGCCAGCACGCCCGAGTAGATCGGGAAGAAGGCGGCGACGCAGGCCAGTGAGATCACCGCCCGGCCCGGATGGTCGATCCCGGCCCAGATCTGGAACAGCGGCGCGAGCGCGATGATCGGCGTCACCTGCAGGATCACCGCGATCGGGCGGAAGCTGTCCTCGACGATCCGGCCCGACGCGGCGGCGAGCGCGGCGATGCCGGCCAGGCCGCTGACGATGACGAACGCGGTCAGCGCGGTCTGCAGCGTCCGCCAGGCCGAGACGAACAGCAGCGGGGCGTTCTGGGCCAGGGCGACGGTGATCTCCGACGGCGTCGGCAGGAAATAGGTCGGCACCGCCAACAGCCGACAAAGGCCCTCCCAGAGACCGAGCAGCAACGCCACGAACAACGTCGGCGCGAGGATCGCCGCCCAGCCTCTCACGCGGCCGCCTCCATGCCGGCGCGCAGGATCTCCGAGAGGCGCTCGGCGGTGTGGCGGAAGCCCTCCGTGGTGCGAAAGCCGAGCGGGCGCGGGGTCGGGCCTTCGACCGCGACCTCGCCGGCGGTGCGGCCGGGCCCGCGGGTCATCACCACGACGCGGCCGGCCATGTAGACCGCCTCCTCGACGTTGTGGGTGACGAAGACGATCGCCGGCCGCTGGTCTGCCCAAAGCGCCAGCAGGTCGTCGGCCAGCTGCCGGCGGGTGATCTCGTCCAGGGCGGCGAACGGCTCGTCCAGCAGCAGCACCTTCGGCTCGGTGACCAGCGCGCGGGCCAGCGAAGCGCGCATCGCCATGCCCCCGGACAGCTGCGCCGGCCGCGCCGTCTCGGCGCCCGCCAGGCCGACGCGGCGCAGCGCCGCCATAGCCTGCGCGCGCGCCGCGCCGCCGCCGACGCCCGCCAACTCCAGCGGCAGCGCCACGTTGGCGGCCGCGGTCAGCCAGGGCGCCAGCGTCGGCGACTGGAACACCACCGAGGTCTCCCCACGCTCGGCCGCGCGCCGAACCGCGCCGCGGGTCGGCGCTTCCAGCCCCGCCAGCAGCCGCAGCGCCGTCGACTTGCCGCAGCCGGACGGTCCCACCAGGGCGACGATCTCGCCGGCCGCCAGGCGGAAGTCGAACGGCCCCAGCGCCCGGCCCCGCCCCGGATACTCGACCTCGACGGCTTCGAGCGCGGCGACGGCGTCGCGCGCGGCGAGCGGGTCCTCGGACAACTATTTCACCGGCGGATTGGGCAGGAACTGCAGCGAGTAGGCGTCACGCGCATTCTGGCTCCCGTTCGGAGACGCGATCTTGAAGAAGGCATCCCAGTGGGCGTCGGTCATGGCGCCGAGGCCAAGCGACGCCGCATCGCCGCCGTCGACCAGCCCGTACTGGCGCATCTTCTCCCGCGCCTGCGCCAGCACGTCCTCGGTCATGTCGGGATTGTCCTTCAGGATCAAGGCGTCGGCCGGCTTGGGATCGCCGTGCAGGTACGCCTTCCAGCCGACCGCGCTGGCCTCGACAAAGGCCCTCACCGCCGCCGGGTTCTTGGCGATCAGCGTGTCCGCGGCCAGCACCATCGCCGCGTAGCTGGGATAGCCCTGGTCCGCCAACAGGAAGACCTTGGGCGTGAACCTGGCCGCCTTCTCGATCGTGTACGGCTCGGAGGTCAGATAGCCCTCCTGCACCACGTGATGGTCGAGGATGAAGGGACCGTTGTCGAAGGTGTAGCTGCGCACCTGGTCGTCGCTGAAGCCGTATTTCTGCTTCATCCACGGCCAGAACGCGGTCTTCGAGGCATCGGACAGCAGGATCGGATGGCCCTTCATGTCGCCAATCGCATTGATGCCGGCGTCGGGATGGGCCAGCAGCACCTGCGGGTCCTTCTGCATGAACGCCGCGACCGCCCTGACCGGCGCGTGCGCATTGGCCAGGTTCATGACGATGAAGCTGTTGGAGCCGTCGCCGAGCTCGACCGCGCCGGACGCCACCAGCTCGGGGACATTCACGGTCGGTCCGCCCTCGACGATGTGCACGTCGAGGCCGCGCTTGGCGTATTCGCCCGTCGCCAGCGCCTCGTAGAAGCCGCCGTGCTCGGCCTCCGCGCGCCAGTCGGTGGCGAAGCGGATCAGCGTCTTGCCGTCGGCGCCGGCGCTTGGCTTGCATCCCGTCAGCGCAGCGCCGACGCCGATCAACCCCAGCAGCAACAGACCTTGCAAACGCATTGCCGCGCGCTCCCCACCCAAGGCCGGGGAACCTAGAGCGCGACGCAGCAAAGGGGAATCGGTTTCGCCGCCCTAACCCACCTGGGCGCCTTTGCGCGACCGCGCATCACCGCGCCGCTCCGACAATTCGACGAGGACGCGCTCGGCGGCGCGGGCCCGCTGCAGCGCCGCCTTGACCGCCCGGTCGCGGCTGACCAGCAGCTGACGCAACCGCGCCTGCTCGGCGACCACAGTGGCGGTGGCGAGCGTGCAGCAGAGCGCAGCGGTGACGACCACCTGGGTCAGGCGCACCCGGCCCAACAGGTCGAGCTCCGTCGCCAGCACGGTCGGACCGTGGCCGAGCATGACCAGCGAAAGGCAGATCACGGCGACGAAGAAACCCGCGATCGCCGCGCCGGGCGGCCCGAGCCGGAAGGCGACGAGCGTCAGGGCGGGGAAGATCACGAACTGCAGCGGCAGCTCGCTCTGGTAGAAGGCCGCGGCGGTCAAGCCGCAAAGCCCACCCAGGAGCCCCCCCGTCTCGAGATGCGAGCGGCGGAACTCGTGGTACTGGCGCTCACGCGCGATCAGCAGCAGCGCCGGGGTCACCATCGTCATGCCAAGGCCGCTGGGGATCGCCCAGGCGAGCCACCCGTTGATGAAGCCTTGCCCGCGCAGCAGTTCGTTCACCCCCGCGCCCGCCACCGCCGCCAGCATCGCCGCCGGCGCGATCGCGCCCACGATCAGCAGGGCCAGCTTGCGCAGCGACAGTCGGCGGCCGCGCGCGCCGCAATAGGACACCGCCAGCCAGGCTGCGAGCCCGGCCTCGAACAGGGTGATCGCAGGTCCAGACAGCGCCGATACGACACCGTCGCCGACTGCGAGGCTGACCGCGGCCTGGAACGCGAGGCACAGCGCCACCGCCGTCGTGCGCCAACGCCCGGTGAGGAGGATCAACGCGCCGACCAGGAAACCGGTGGCCGTCCAGATCGATGAGGTCTGGCCGCCCATGCGGCTCAAGAACACGCTGAACAGCACGCTGGCCGCATAGCCTGCGACCAGGCCGGCGAAGGCAATCGCGCTTTGAACGCGGATTGGCGCTCCGGCGCCTGCCATCTCGCCGCCCTTGAGTGCGCGCAATACCAGTCAGGACCCGTCCGCCCTTACCGGCGCGCAATGCGCGCATGTTCGCGCCCCCGATCGCCCCCGGCTATCGGCGAATCGTCTCACCCCCGATTGTGGGTTGTGTCGGGGCCGGCCAGACCCAAATGTGAGGAGGCCTAAAACGAGAGAGAGGGCGACGCCCGAGTTGCCCCGTGCTTCGCCCTCTCACCCAAGTCCTGGTCGGACCTGCGTCGAAGGTGACGCCTTGAACTGCCTGGTTCCGGGTTACCCCTTCGCCTGCGTTTTTCTCAGCCAAGAAGTTGGCCCTGGCTCCCGGGTCGCCCCGGAGGTTGACGGGCTTGGCTCCTCCGGCGCCAGGTTTCCCTTGAGGTTGCCCTCGCCGGTCCCGCATCGCCGCCTTCCACGATTTGGAGAGTGCTCCAGGCCCTCAGGACGCGCAAGCGGCGCGGATGGCGGGCCTGTGGAACGTCGTTCTCAGGGCGGTGCAGAAGGTGTGGATAAAACTGTCACAGACGAATATTCATCCGTTATTTCAATTAGTTGTTTTGTCCCCAGAAATCCGGCCGGGACCGTCGGATCGAGACTTTGCTGGCCGGAAACAGCCGAAACGCCTATGGACGCGCACGGATGATGTCTGAGCGCCCGCCCCGCCCGTTCTGGGAAGCAAAGTCGCTCGGCGAGATGTCGCCGACGGAGTGGGAGAGCCTTTGCGACGGATGCGGACTTTGCTGTCTGGTCCGCTTCGAAGACGAGGACACCGGCGAGATCATCCCCACCCGCGTGCACTGCAAGCTGTTCGATTCCCACGCCTGCCGCTGCCGCGACTATGAGAACCGCAAGCGTCACGTGCCGGACTGCATCAAGCTCACACCGGGCAACATCGACGACCTGGGATGGATGCCCCGGAGTTGCGCCTACCGCAGATTGCACGAAGGCAAGCCACTGCCGCGCTGGCACCCGCTTGTCACCGGCGACCCCGAGAGCGTGCACCGCGCCGGCGTCTCGGTCCGCGGCCAGACGATCTCCGAGGCGGCCCTTGAACATCCCGACGACGCACTCGATTTCGAGGCGCCGGACCTGGCGCGCGATCGCAGCGACGATTGAGCATCAGGTGCGATTGAGCCGGGATCATCCTTCGGCTTAAAGCAGAGCGTCGTTTCTCGGAGCCCTTCTTGGCGCAAGACCCTTACCTCGAGCTCGGTGTCCCGCGAACGGCCAGCGCGGACGAGCTGCGCCGTGCGTTCCGCAAGCTGGCCAAGCAGTATCACCCCGACGCCAACCAGGGGAACAAGGACGCGGAGGAGAAGTTCAAGCGCGTCTCAGCCGCGTTCGACCTGCTGGGCGACGAGGAGAAGCGCAAGAAGTTCGACGCCGGCGAGATCGACGCGGACGGGCGCGAGACGTTCCGAGGCTTTGGCGGCGGCGCAAATCCGTTTGGCCAGGGCGCGAACCCGTTCGGCCAGGGCGGCTTTCGCGGCGGCGGCGCGCAGTTCGAGGACGTCGACCTGGGCGATATCCTGGGCGAGATGTTCGGCGCCCGCGGCGGCCGCGCCGGCGGCTTCGGCGGCGGGCCCCAGCGCGGCGCCGATGTGCGCACCAAGCTGGAGATCGACCTCGAGGACGCCATCGCCGGCGCCAAGCGTCGAATCGCCTTCTCCGACGGCCGCACCCTCGATGTCGGCATCCCCAAAGGCGCGAGCGACGGCCAGGTGCTGCGGCTGAAGGGCCAGGGCTCGCCAGGCCGCGCCGGCGCCGGCGATGCTCTGATTGAGCTCGCCATCCGCCCCCACGCGGTATTCAAGCGCGAGGGCGACAATCTGGTGATGGACCTTCCGGTCTCGGCGCCCGACGCGGTGCTGGGCGGCAAGGTGGAAGCGCCGACGCCGGAGGGTCCGGTCACGCTCACGGTGCCGCCCGGCTCCAATTCCGGCTCGACCCTGCGGCTGAAGGGGCGCGGCATGACCGGGCCGACCGGGCGGCGCGGCGACCTGCTGGCGCGGCTCGTGGTCACCCTCCCGGACCATCCTGACCCGGAGTTGCAGAAGTTCGCCGAGACCTGGAGGGCGGAGCGGCCCTACTCGCCGCGTCGCCGGCCATGACGCAGCCGCGATACGCCGGCAATGTTCAGGCGCTATTCAGCGGACGGCGCTCAAAGAGAGGTCATGCAGCGGACGCTCCCCGGCCTGGTCGGCGCGATCCTGGCCGCGAGTCTGTTCGCGGCCGGGGGCGGCGTCGCGCAGCCGGTGAACAAGCCGCCGCCGTCGGTCCAGCCTCGCCCCCATCCCAACTCGCTCGGCGCCGATTGGCGCCTGCAGCAGGATGAGGCGCGGCAGGGCGTGCGCGAACACCACCTGATGCCGCTTGGCCGGGTGATCGAACAGGTGCGGATGCGCACCCCCGGCCGACAGCTCGACGCCGGCTTGGAATACCAGGGCGAACGACCGATCTACCGAGTCCGGTGGATGACCCGGGACGGCCGGCGCATCGATTATTTGATCGACGCGGCCACCGGGGTCATCCTGAGCGGAAACTAGGGGCAGGCAGCCATGCGCATCCTCGTCGTCGAAGACGATCCCGATCTTTCCCGCCAGCTGAAAGCCGCGCTCGGCGACGCCGGCTATGCCGTCGACCACGCGCCGGACGGTGAAGAGGCCCACTACCTGGGCGAAAACGAGCCCTATGACGCCATCGTGCTCGACCTGGGCCTGCCGAAGATCGACGGCGTCTCGGTGCTGGAGCGCTGGCGGCGGGGCAACATCGCCACGCCGGTGCTGATCCTCACCGCCCGCGGGGCCTGGAGCGAGAAGGTGGCCGGGTTCGACGCGGGCGCCGACGACTACCTGACCAAGCCGTTCCACACCGAGGAGCTGCTGGCGCGGCTGCGCGCGCTGCTGCGCCGCTCCGCCGGCCATGCCGCGCCCAGCCTCGAATGCGGCGCCCTGCGCCTCGACCCCCGCGCGGCCCGCGCCGCGGTCAACGGAGAGCCGCTGCGCCTGACCTCGCTCGAGTACCGCCTGCTGCACTATCTGATGATGCACCAGGGCCGGGTGATCAGCCGCACCGAGCTGGTCGAGCACCTGTACGACCAGGACTTCGACCGCGACTCCAACACCATCGAGGTGTTCGTCGGGCGCCTGCGCAAAAAGGTCGGCGCCGAGCGCATCGAGACCGTCCGCGGCCTCGGCTACCGGCTGGTGGCGTTGGAGGGCGAGGCGACGGGCACGTGAGCGCCGCCAGCCCGACGCGGCCGCCATGACCGCCGCTGACGCCGCCTCGCGCGGCGCCGAGTCCGCCCCAGGCGCCGTTGCGGTCGGCCGCAAGGCAAAGCCGCCCAACCGCCGCCACCCGCCCTCGATGGTGCGGCGCCTGGTGGTGCTGCACGCGGTGCTGAGCGCGGCGGTGCTGCTGGCGGGCGGCTTTGCGCTTTCGGCGTTTTTCACCCAGGCCTCGACGGCCGCGTTCGACGCGCGGCTTGCCCAGGACGTGACCGACCTGAACGCCGGCACCTCGGTCGACGAGACCGGCGCGGTGGCCGCGCCCACGCTGACCGACGCGCGCACCACCCAGGTTTATTCGGGCAAGTACTGGGAGCTGGCGACGGCGGCGCCGGGCGGCGGCCTGAAGCCGATCGCCCGCTCGCGCTCGCTGTGGGACGCGCCGGACATCGACCTGCCCACCGGGGGGGTGGCGCAGGTGGCCGCCTCGCAGGGCGGGCCGGTGTTCTACGACGGCCGGGGTCCCGCCCCCATCGGCCAGGGCCCGGTCCCGCCCGGCGCGCCGATCAAGGACGAGCCGGTGCGCATCGCCGCCGAGCAGGTGCGCATCACCGGCGTGCCGGATCCGGTGATCTTCCTGGTGGCCGAGGATCGCACGCCGATCGACGCCACCATCCGCACCTTCGAGACCTCGGTTGGCCTGGCGCTGCTGGTGCTGCTGGCGATGCTGATCGCGGGCGTCGTGCTTCAGGTGCGCGTCGGCCTGCGCCCGCTGTTCCAGCTGCGGCGCGAAGTGGCCGATGTGCGCACAGGCAAGGCCGACCGCGTCGCCGGCGATTTTCCGGCCGAGCTCGAACCGCTGGCGAGCGAGCTCAACGCGCTGGTCACGCATAATCAGGAGGTGGTCGAGCGCCAGCGCACCCACGTCGGCAACCTCGCCCACGCGCTGAAGACTCCGCTGTCGGTGATGTCCGCCGAGGCCCAGGCGACGCCGGGACCGCTGTCCGACGTCGTGCGCCGGCAGGCCGACGTGATGCGCGAGCAGGTCGACCATCACCTGCGCCGCGCCAGGGCCTCCGCGCGGCAACAGGGCGGCGGCGAGCGCACCGAGGTGGCCCCGCTGCTGGAGGAGCTGGCGCTGACGCTTGAGCGGATCTTCCGCGACAAGGGCGTCGAGGTGGATTGGCGCTGCCCGGACGACCTGTTCTTCCACGGCGAGCGGCAGGACCTGCTGGAACTCGCCGGCAACGTGATGGAAAATGCGTGCAAGTGGTGCCGTGGGCGCGTGCGGGTCGTCGCTGCGCCTCAGTCCGCCAGCGAGCTCACCCTGGCGGTCGAGGACGACGGGCCGGGCCTGGCCGCCGCCGACCGCGACCAGGTGATGCAGCGCGGCGAGCGGCTCGACGAGACTGCGCCTGGCTCAGGCCTTGGCCTCTCGATCGTCGACGAGCTGGCTCGGGCCTACGGCGGCGGCGTGGCGTTGACGGATTCGTCCTTGGGTGGGCTGAGGGTGACCCTCACCCTTCCTCGGGTGGACGCCTAAGACTGCGACATTACTGACGTTTTCGATTCGGCGAGTCTTAACCCCTGTTCAGCATGATCCGGCATCGGACACCCATGTCCGAGGCGGAGCCAGATGGGCCAGCTGTCGGAGGCCAAGCTCGGGATCGTCAGGCGGCTGATCGAACAGGCGCCGGACTCGGCCGTGCGCAACCTGCTGCGGGCGCTGGGGGCCGACGGGCCGCACGACGCCGGCCTCACCCGGGTGCAGCAGATGCTCGAGGCCGAGGCGGCCGACCGCAACGCGCGCAACACCGTCTTCGCCCCGATCGCCCCGCTTTGCGCCGCCCCAGGGCCGTTCAGCGGGCTGACCTTTCCGCCGCGCACGCTGGCGCTGCTGTGGAAGGCGCTGAAGCAGGAAGCGCCAAGTGCGGTCGACGCCGCCAAGGCCTACCTCTGCAGCTGGCGCTCGGGCGACGCCCTGCCCGAGATGTTCGATCAGCTTTGCACCCGCGCCGCGTTGGGGCTGCGCGCGACCGGCGGCGCCTTTGCGGCCGCCGCCGACGCCGCCGACGAAGGCGCGGGGCGCGAGCGGCTCGCCGGCTGCCTCGATATCGCGTCGCTGACTCGGTACGGCCTGGAGCAGGCGCCGGAATGGCTGGGCCGCATGAACGGCGAAAAGGCCGCCAAGCTGCGCCTCACCTACCGTGACGTCTGCGCCGTGGCCGACGACGCCGGTCCGCGTTTCTTCGAGATGCTGACCGCGCACCTCACCGAGCCCTGGCTGATCCTGCGGGTGATCGCCGGGGTCATGGACCATCCGCACGAGACCTATGCGTCGGGCTCCGAGCTCGCCGGCTTTGGCGAGCGCGTGCTCGGCGACATCGACCGCCGCCTCGCGGAGATCGCCGCATTCAAGGCGGCGTCGGGCCGCCAGGCGGCCCACGTCGTGGCGCAGACGGTGCATCAGGTCACCGTCGAGCTCGCCGAGATCGAGCAGTCGTTCCAGCTGGCCGCCGACGGCGCCTGGGGCCGGCGCGTGGCGAAGCAGAAGAAGCAGCTGGCGGAGAGCATCGAAGCGGTGCTGCAGACGGCCGATCGCGCGGTGGCCGGCGCCTTGCCGGTGCAGACCGTCCGCATCGGACCCCGCACCGCCAAGGGCGTGCCTAGGTTCACCGACGCACCGGACCCCGATCAGGTCGAGCGCGCCGCGACGGTGCTGACGTTCGTGAATGAGGTCCGCTCCAGCGCGTCGGCCGGCGGTTTTGCGTCGGCCCGCGCCAAGGCGCTGGAGGGGCTGGAGCACCGGCTCGACACTTACGTCGAAGACGTCCTGGCCGAGATCCATGCCGACGACGGCGCCGACCTCGACCGCGCCCGCGCCTTCCTGGAGATCGCCGCCGAGCTCTGCGGTCTGGCCCGAGACGACAAGGCCGCGCAGATCGTCAGGCGACGCGCAGCGGCCGCCTGACCGCCGCCAAGCGCGTTCAGAGCGGGAAGGTAACCATGAGCTGGGGGCCGGACTCGACGCCGCCGGCCGACCTGTAGGTCGCGCGGGCGGCCACATTGTCGAAGTCGGTAAGCACCCACGCCTCGTGGCAGCCCTGTCGGCGGCCCTCGGCCAACAGCTCGGCCACGATGCGCTTGGCCAGGCCGCGCCGCTGATAGTCCGGCGAGACGCCCACCTCATTGATCCACAGCTCTGACGGCTTGTCCGGATGGACGTAGCGGACACCGGAGGCCATGCCGACGATCATGCCGTCGGCGATCGCCACCGCGAGCGAATGCCTGGGATCGGCGAGGAACTCGTCGATGAGCCGCGTCTGCACCGCATGGTCGAACACGCCGTCGGCGACGCGCTCGAACAGCCGCGCGTCGGCCGGCGTCAGGACCCGGACTTCGGCGGACGCCTGTGGGTCCGCCATGGCGCCTAGACCACCCGCACCCGCGCCGCGCTCTCGGGAAGGTCGCCGCCGAAGGCGCGCTGGAAGAACTCGGCCACGGTCGGGCGCTCCAGCTCGTCGCACTTGTTGAGGAAGGTCAGCCGGAAGCCCAGCGCGATGTCGCCAGCGAAGATCTCGGCGTTCTGGGCCCAGGTGATCACCGTGCGCGGGCTCATCACGGTGGAGATGTCGCCGTTCATGAACGCGTTGCGGGTCATGTCGGCGACGCGGACCATGGCGGCGACGGTGCGGCGGCCCTCGGGCGTCGCGGCGTAGCTGGGCGCCTTGGCCAGCACGATCTCGGCCTCGACGTCGTGCGCCAGGTAGTTCAGCGTGGTGACGATCGACCAGCGGTCCATCTGACCTTGGTTGATCTGCTGGGTGCCGTGATAGAGCCCGGTTGTGTCGCCAAGGCCGATGGTGTTCGTGGTCGAGAACAGGCGGAACAGCTTGTTCGGCCGGATCACCCGGTTCTGGTCCAGCAAGGTCAGCTTGCCCTGCGCCTCCAGCACCCGCTGGATCACGAACATCACGTCCGGCCGGCCGGCGTCGTACTCGTCGAACACCAGCGCCATCGGTCGCTGGATGCACCAGGGCAGGATGCCTTCGCGGAACTCGGTCACCTGGCGGCCCTCGCGCAGCACGATGGCGTCCTTGCCGACCAGGTCGATCCGCGAGACGTGGCTGTCGAGGTTGACCCGGATCATCGGCCAGTTCAGCCGCGCGGCGACCTGCTCGATGTGGGTCGACTTTCCGGTGCCGTGATAGCCCTGGATCATCACCCGGCGGTCGTAGGCAAAGCCGGCGCAGATCGCGAGCGTGGTCTGCGGGTCGAACTGATAGGCGTCGTCGAAATCCGGCACGTGGCTATCACGGTGCGAGAACGACGGCACCTGCATGTCGGAATCGACGCCAAAGGTCTCGCGTACGCCGACCATCTTGTCGGGCATGAGATTCAGCAATTCGTCGTCGGCGGGGTTGTCGAGGATCGTCATAACGCCGGTTCACTAGCGTGGAATGGCGGCAAAGCAAACGGCTGTTTCAGCCGCACGGGGGCGCCGTTGGGACAGCCTGGGATCAGACCAGTTTGGCCTTCTGCAGGGTGCGGAACGCCTTGATCACGCGCTGCAGTTTGTGTTCGGCGGAGCGATCGCCGCCGTTGGCGTCCGGGTGGCAACGCTTGAGAAGCTCGGTGTAGCGGCGGCGGATCAAGGCGCCGTCGGCGGTGGCGTCGAGGTCGAGATCGGCCAGCGCATTGCGTTCCAGGCGACCGAGCTGCTTGTCGAACGCGGCTTGGTCGGCCGCCGCCTGCTGCTGCTGATTGCGGCCGAAGATGCCGAACGCGTCACGGAAGAAGCCCTTCGAGGCCTGGGCCGCCGCCTCGCGCGAGCCGCGCCCGGCCTTGAACGACCAGGTCGGCCGACCGCCGCTGAACGACTCCTCGGTCTGGCGCGCGCGGATCTGGTCGTCGGTCATGCCGGCGAAGAAGTTCCAGGTGCGATTGTACTCGGCCGCGTGCGGCTGACAGAACCAGTAGTGCTCGTTCAGCATGTCGCGCGACTTGGGCGCCCGCGCGGTGCCCGCCAGCCGGCAGCCCTGGTGATCGCACGCCCGCTCACCCGGCTTCAGGCTGTTGACGTCTTCGCTGGCGGCGGTTTCCGCGTCCGACTTGGGCGGCCGCACGCGGATGTCCACGAACCGGGGACGGTATTGAAAGGCGGTCGTCATTGTCTGAAGTATGCGGCTGAACTTTTGCCGATCAAGAATTGACAGGCGACGAATAGGGAGGCGGAATAGTGGGCGCCGTAGCTGACCAACTCGAACGCAAGCTCACCGGCGCCTTCTCCCCTCTCCGCCTGGTCGTCGACGATGACTCCGCCCGCCACGCCGGCCATGCCGGCGCCGGCCACGGCGGCGAGAGCCACTTCAATGTGGTGATCGAGTCCGCGGCCTTCGAGGGGGTCTCGCGGGTGCAGCGCCAGCGGATGGTCTATGCGGCGCTGGCAGAGGAGCTGGCTGGGCCGGTGCACGCGCTGTCGGTCAAGGCGTTGGCGCCGGGGGAACTGGGCTAGCCGACGCCGAGCGCCGCGTTCAGGGCGGCCGCCAGATCGCCGGCTCGGAAGGGTTTTTGCAGCACCTGGGCGCCGCGGTCGATGTCGCGCAGGCCCGCATCGCCGTAGCCGGTGGAGAAGATCGCCGGCACGCCCTTCTCGCGCAGCGCATCGGCCACCGCGTACACCGGCTGGCCGCCGAGGTTGACGTCGAGCAGGGCCGCATCGAGGCCCAGTTCGGTCCGCGCCAGGTCGAGCGCGGCCTCCAGTGCGTGAGCCGGACCCACCGCCACGCACCCCAACTCGGCCAGCATGTCCTCCACCAGCATCGCGATCATCATTTCGTCCTCCACAACGAGGACGCGTCGGCCGAGCAGCGGGGAGGCGGCGGCCATCTGAGTACTCCAAGAGCCCGTCAGGGACCCGACAACAGCGGACCGCCGAAATGTACGGCAGCCGGACAGGCGCGACAATGCGCCACTGGCTCAAGTTACGCTTCCGGCTCCTGCAGCGGCGTCACCCGCAGCGATGTGATCTGGTTGCGCTGACGGCGCAGCACCTGGAAGCGGTGGTTGTGGAAGATGAACGACTGGCCGACGTCGGGGATGGTCTGCGCCTCGTGGATGACGAGACCGGCGATCGAGACGGCGTGCTCGTCCGGCAGGTCCCAGTCCAGCGCCCGATTCAGCTCGCGCACCGCCACGTCGCCGTCGACGATCACCGAGCCGTCGGGCTGGGCGCGAACGCCCTCGATCGCCGCGTCGTGCTCGTCCTCGATCTCGCCGACGATCTCCTCGAGGATGTCCTCCAGCGTCAGCAGGCCCTGCAGCGCGCCATATTCGTCGACCACCAGGGCGAAGTGGGCGCGGCGCTTGAGAAAGGTGTTGAGCTGGTCCTTGAGGTGGGTGGTCTCCGGCACGAACCAGGGCGCGGTGGCGACGGCGGCGATGTCGACCCTGTCGGGCCCGCCGGCGGCGGCGATGGCCCGGGCGAGGTCCTTGGCGTGCAGCACGCCGATCACGTTCTCCTGCTCGCCGCGATAGAGCGGCAGGCGGGTGTAGGGGCTCTTCAGCGCCTCGGTGACGATCTCGCCGGCGGGCTGGGCGATGTCGAGCATGAAGATCTGCCGCCGGTGCACCATGACGTCGGCCACCGTCAGCTCGCCCAGGTCCAGCACCCCGCCCAGCATGCGCCGGTCGCCGCTTTCGACCAGCCCCTCGGAGTGATGGTACTCGACCGCACCGCGGATCTCCTCGTGGGCCGCAAGCACGTCGTCTTCCATCTCCAGCCGCACGCCGAAAATGCGCAACGTGTGCCGCACGATCCACTGGATGCCGTAGATGATCGGCCCCAGCAGCCGCACCACCAGCAGCATCGGACCGGAGAGGCCGCGGGCGACGTCGTCGGCGCGGACGATCGCCAGCGTCTTCGGCAGCACCTCGACGAACACCACCACCAGCACGGTCATCACGCCGGTGGCGATGGCGACACCCCACGCACCGGGCACGACGCGGGTGATGAACTCTGTGGCCAGCGCCGAGCTCAGGATATTCAACACGTTGTAGCCGATCAGCACCGCGCCGATCATGGTCTCTTGGTCGGAGAGCAACTGGTTGACCCGGCCGGCGGCGCGGTCGCCGTCGCGCTCCAGCTGGTGCATGCGCCCGCGGCTGGCCCGGGTCAGCGCGGTCTCGGCGGCTGAGAACACGGCGGAAACGGCCAGCAGAGCGAGGATGAAGGGCGCCGCGGCGATCAGCGCGGCTTCGAGCGTCATGGCGTGGCTCCCTCGCCGATCAGGAAGGCGTGGGCGGCGGCCGCCTCGACACCCTTGGCGACGAATGCGTCGCCCAGCGCCCGCGCCAGGATGAAGGTCAGCGCCCCGCCCTCGGCTTTCTTGTCCTGCGCCATATGCTCCACCAGCCTGTCGGCGCGGAACGGATGGCCGGCCAGCTGGCTGAGGTTGGTCGGCAGGCCGGCGGCGGCGATGGCGCGGGCCGCGCGGCCGGCGTCCTGACCGGAGCAACTGCCAAGATAGACTGAGAAGCGGAAGGCCAGCGCCATGCCGATCCCGACCGCCTCGCCGTGCTTCAGATCCTCGCCGAAGCCGGTCTCCGCCTCCAGCGCGTGAGCGAAGGTGTGGCCGAGGTTAAGCAGCGCCCGGCGCCCGCTCTCGCGCTCATCCTCGGCCACGATCTCGGCTTTCATTTCCACCGAGCGCCGCACGGCGTGAGCAAGCGACTCGCTATCCAGCGAAAGCACGGCGGGTCCGTGCTGCTCCAGCCAGGCGAAGAACTGCAGATCGCCCAGCAGGCCGTACTTGATCACCTCGGCGTACCCGCAGGCCAGCTCCCGAAGCGGCAGGCTCTCCAGCACATCGAGGTCGGCCAGCACCAGCCGCGGCTGATGGAAGGCGCCGATCAGGTTCTTGCCGCGCGGCGTATCGATCGCGGTCTTGCCGCCGACCGAGGAGTCGACCTGCGCCAGCAGCGTCGTCGGCAGCTGCACGAAGTCGACGCCGCGTTTCAGGATCGCCGCAGCGAACCCCGTCAGGTCGCCGACCACGCCGCCGCCGAACGCTGCGATCAGATCGCCGCGGTCCAGTTCCAGCGCCAGCAGCGCGTCGCACAGCGCCGCCAGGCCGTCGAAACTCTTGGCGCCCTCGCCAGGCGCGATCACGATCGGGTGCAAGGCGACGCCCGCCGCAGCGAGCGAGGCCTCCAGCGCCGCGCCGTGCAGGTCGCCCACCGTCTCGTCCATGACCACGGCCAGCCGCGGCCGCTTCAGCAGCGGCGCCACCAGCGCCCCTGCCCGCGCGATGAGCCCTGGGCCGATCAGCACGTCGTAGGGCTTGCCGGCGACCGCCACCGGGACGGTCTGGATCACGACAGCGTCTCCGCCCGCTCGGCCAGCGCTTTCAGGATCGCCTCGACGGCCACCTGATGCGGGGTGTCGCCGGTCTCCACCGCGATGTCGGCCTCGGCGTAGGCGGGGTAGCGATCGCGGGCTTGGGCGGCGAGCACGTCGAGCGGGTCCTTGCCGGCCAGCAGCGGGCGGCTCTCCTTGCGGCCGACGCGGCGCGCCAGCACCTCGACGTCGGCCTTCAGCCAGATCGAGATCGCCTGCGCCTTGATCAGCCGGCGCGTCTCGGGATGCATGAAGGCGCCGCCGCCGGTCGCCAGCACGTGCGGCGCCTCGGCCAGCAGGCGCGCGATAACCCGCCGTTCACCATCACGAAAGGCGGCCTCGCCATATTGCGCGAAGATCTCGGCGATCGGCCGGCCCGCGGCGGCCTCCACCTCGGCGTCGGCGTCGCGGAACGGCATCGAGAGGGCAGCGGCGAGGCGGCGGCCGACGCTGCTCTTGCCGACGCCCGAAAGTCCGACGAGAGCGATGGTCTTCTTGAAGGGGCCCAGGGTTGAGGACATGACCATCAGCGGCTTTACACGAGCAGGCCCTGCGTCGCCAACTTCACCGCAGAGCAACGCCTGGGTCGAGGCGTTCCTGGAGATGATGGCCGCCGAGCGCGCGGCCGCCGCCAACACCCTGAAAGCCTACGGCAAGGATCTCGCCGACGCCGAGGGCCACCTCGCCGCGAAGGGCGCCGACCTCGCCGGCGCCTCGGCGGAAGCCATCGAGGCCTATTTCGCCGACCTCGGCGCGCGGGGGCTCTCGCCGGCGACAGCGGCGCGCCGGCGGGCGGCGGTGCGGCAGTTCTACCGCTTCGTACTCGGCGAGCGCTGGCGCGAGGACGACCCATCGCGCCGGGTCGATGCGCCGAAGCAGGGCCGCCCGCTGCCAAAGGTGCTGACCAGAGCCGAGGTCGACGCCCTGCTCGTCGCGGCGGCGGCCAAGGACGGCGCCGCGGGGCTGCGCCTCGCCGCCCTGATTGAGACCATCTACGCCTCGGGCCTGCGCGTCTCGGAGGCCGTCGCCCTGACCCTCGCCGCCCTGGCGCACGATCCGGCCTACCTGATGGTGCGCGGCAAGGGCGGCAAGGAGCGCCTGGCCCCGCTGAACGGCGCCGCACGCGCAGCGATCAAGGCCTATCTGGAGGTTCGGCGCAGCTTCCTGCCGAGGGGCGCGGAGGCGGTGGGCGCCAAACCGAACCCCTGGCTGTTCCCTTCCCGCGGCCGGGCCGGGCGGCTGACCGAGCGGCGATTCGCCCAGCTGCTCGGCGAAGCGGCGCAGGGCGCCGGCGTCGATCCGGCCAAGGTCAGCCCGCACGTGCTGCGCCACGCCTTCGCCACCCATCTGCTGGAGGGCGGCGCCGACCTGCGCGTGGTGCAAACGCTGCTCGGCCACGCCGACATCGCCACCACCCAGATCTACACCCACATCGCCCAGGACCGCCTGCGCGAGGTGGTCGAGACCAAGCACCCGCTGGCGCGGCGCAGGCAGCCGTGAATCGCCTCTTCGATTAGGCCGGTCGCCGCACGGCGAGCGCCGCCTTGCCCCGGCGCACCTTGATGCCTAGTTTGCGCCACCTTTTCCGGCCCCACGCGTACAGGAGCTATGGCGGCGCACTATCTGGAGTTCGAGCGGCCGATCGGCGAGCTCGAAGCTAAGATCGAGGAGCTCTCCAAGCTCTCTGACACGGCCGGTCCCGGCGCCTTCGACGCCGAGGTCGATGCCTTGCGTCAGCGTGTCGCCGACATGCGGCGGCAGACGTACGCCCACCTCGACGCCTGGCAGAAGACCCAGATCGCCCGTCACCCGCAGCGGCCGCACTTCGTCGACTATGTCGGCGGGTTGATCGAGGAGTTCGTCGAGCTGCGCGGCGACCGCAAGTTCGCCGACGACCAGGCGATCGTCGGCGGGCTGGGACGCTTCCGCGGCCAGCCGGTGGTGGTGATCGGCCAGGAGAAGGGCCACGACACCAACAGCCGCATCAAACACAACTTCGGCATGGGCCGGCCCGAGGGCTTCCGCAAAGTGGTGCGGCTGGCGGATCTGGCCGAGCAGTTCGGCCTGCCGGTGCTGACCTTCGTCGACACCAACGGCGCCTATCCGGGGCTGGTCAGCGAGGAGCGCGGCGTCGCCGAGGCGATCGCCCGCTCGACCGAGCGGTGCCTGACATTGTCCACCCCGATGATCGCGGTGATCGCCGGCGAGGGCGGCTCCGGCGGCGCGCTGGCGATGGCCTGCGGCAACCGGGTGCTGATGCTGGAGCACGCGATCTATTCGGTGATCACGCCGGAGGGCTGCGCCTCGATCCTGCTGCGCGACGGCACCAAGGCCGAGGGTGCGGCCAAGGCGATGAAGATCACCGCCCAGGACTTGATCGGCCTTCGCATCATCGACCGCATCATCCCCGAACCCCTCGGCGGCGCCCACACCGATCCGGCCGCGACGGTCCGCGGGGTGGGCGATGCGATCGAGGAGGAGCTGCAGACCCTGCTGCAATTCTCGGCCAGCGAGCTGAAAGCCCAGCGCGCGCAACGCTTCCTGGCGATCGGACGCAGCTAGAACACCCTACCCACTGCGATCGCTCATGGCCGGGCGTCAGTCCCGGCCATCCAAGCACGCAGAACCAGCCGTGGCCGTGCCAAGCACGGCCACCCGCCAACGCGTGTTCATGGATCGCCGGGACGAGGCCCGGCGATGACCGGGAGTGGGGAGTGGCGCTAGCGGCCCCAGTAGGTGGCGCTCTGCGCGAAGATGCCCTTCATGCGGCTCTTCCAGGTGCGGCGGTTGACCTGTTTCAGCAGTCTGAGGTTCTGGGTGATCAGGCCGAGCGGGGTCAGCACCCGGGTGGCGTCGGCGATCATCTTGGCTTCGGCCAGCGCGCCGCGCCAGGCGCCGACCTTCTGGTACTTGCGGATGTTGAGCACCCGGCGCCATCGCACGACGGCGATGCGGCAACCCTGGCGGATGAAGATCTCGTTCATGAACACTTCGCCGCCCCAGCGCGGCAGCTTCTGCATGGCGGTGACAGCGCTTTTCAGCAGCCACTTCGGCACGACGCGCTCGCCGGAGACGAAGTCGAGGCCGAGCTGGCGGTAGACCCACAGGCTGTTGCTGCGCAGCGAGATGCTGACCTCGGCCTCGCCGCGCATCACCGGCGCGGCCAGGGCGTCGATGTCGGCGGCGGTGATGCCGGCCAAGTCAGCGTCTAGCAGCATCAGATGGTCGTACCTGGCCGCTGCGATGCCCCGGCTGAGCGCATAGGTCTTGCCGCGGTTGGGGGTATGGGTGAGCACCCGGATGGTCGGGTAGCTGCGAATCAGCGCCTCGGTCTCGTCGGTCGAGCCATCGTTGACCACGATCACCTCGCCGAGCGTCGGATGCCCGACGATCACATCGAGGATGTTCCGGATCCGATCGGCCTCGTTGTAGGCGCAGACGATGCAGGAGATGCCGCGCAGGTCATCGGGTGGGGGCTGAGGCGTCCCCGCATCCTCGATCGCGAAGTCAACGAACGCACGCAACGCGCTGCCGCGCGAGCCATCGAAGTTCATCCTGGCAGCCCCTCCTCGTCTTTTCGCGGTCGCTGTTGGGCCATTGCTCGCCCTTGAACGCTTGGAAAGACAATCCGGTTACATCGCCGCCGGCGCCAAATCGCGCCAGCCTTCGATCGACTGCCATTCATCATAGGCAATTCTGGGCCCGGCGGGAAACCTTGAACGGGAAAGATTGCTGTGCGGGGCGCGGCGTTTCGACTCATCGGGCGGTGAGTTCGCTCACCAGGGCGTCCGCGCCATAGACTTTCTGCAGCGCCTCGGTGATCGCCGCCGCCGAAAGCGCGACCGCACGGTTAACCCTCGGATCGTAGCCGTAGTCGCCGCCGAGGCTCTGGATGTTGCCGTCGAAGGCCGTGCCGATCACCTGCGCCTGCGCATTGAGGACCGGCGAGCCGGAGTTGCCGCCGATGATGTCGTTGGTGGTGGTGAAGTTGAAGATCGTGCTCGGGTTCAGCCGCGGCCTGGCGGCGATCCAGCGCGGATCGAGGTCGAACGGCGGCTGGCCGGTGGCGCGCTCGTAGAGGCCGGCGAAGCGGGTGAACGGCGCCACCGCCTTGCCTCGCCAGGTCCAGCCTTGCACCGCGCCCCAGGAGAGCCGCAGGGTGAACGTGCCGTCCGGATAGACGCTGTCGCCCCAGACGGCGAACCGCGCCTTGGCGATCGCCGCCGCGCCGCGCGCCGTCGGACCCTCGACCCTGTCTTCGTAGTCGCGCCGCACCCGCCGCGCCTCGGGATCGATCCGCAGCATGAACCGGATCATCGGGTCGTCCGACGCCTCGATCGCCGGCAGGCCGCCCTCCCAGAGCGCCTTGCGTACGGCAGCATCGCCGAGCCTGGTCCCGTTCACCAGCCGCGCCGACAGTGTCTCGGGGCTGTCGGTCCCCAGCAGCAGCCGGGTGTCCGGGTCGTCCGCGGTCAGCAGCTCGCGCGACTTGGACAGCCAGTACTCCAGGATCAGCTGTTCCAGCGCGGGCTGCAGCGGCGCGGGGTCCAGCACCTGCTTCTCCACCACCGCCAGCTGGCTGTCGGAGTAGCGCGGCATGCGCTGCGCCGACGGCTTCTGTCGCTCCTGCGCCGCGCGAACGAGGTCGCGGGCGTAGCTGAACAGCTGCGACTGCTGGGCCGGGTCCACTTCGAGCTGGCGATAGCGAACGTAGAGCCCCGCCGCGGCCTGCTGCGCCGCCGCGACCTCCGCCCACGGATCGCCGAGGGAGGCGCCCAGCTTGGCGGCGGCCCGCGCGCGCAGCTCCGCCTCGTCCTTACGTTTGGCGCTTATGAAGTCGGCGTCGTCGAGCGTCGCCAGCCGGCCGACGAAGACCTTGTAGTTGTTCTCCAGGTCCATCAGCGGCTCGTCGGCCGCGCGCGCGTTGGCGGGGTTCTCCTCGTCGAAGCGGATCATCCGGCCACGGAGCTCCGAGAGCTCGGTCATGTTCAGCGGCAAGGTCAGATCGCGCTGGGTCTCCAGCTCGGCCACCGTCTGCTCACGGAAGGTCCCGCCCGGGTTGCCGGCGACAAGCACCGGCTGACCGGCCGTGGGCGGCGCCGGGTTCCACGCCAGCCGCTGCGGCGTCGCCACCGGCTGGCCGTCCTCGTAAAGGCGCAGGAAGGCGCAATCCAGGTCGTAGCGGGGGAAGTTGAAATTATCCGGGTCGCCGCCAAAGAACGCCGCCTGGTCGCCGGGTGAAAACACCAGGCGCACGTCCGTGTACTCCCGGTACTTGTACAGCTTGAACTGGCCGCCGTGATAAAGCTCGACCACTTCGCAGTGCAGCTTGCGATCGCCGCCGCAGACTTCGTGTTCGATGGTCCCGCCGACCGCGCCGCGCGCCAGCACCAGAGCCTCGCCGGTCAGCCCCGCGCCGGCGGCCTGCATGCGTGGCGTGACGTCGGTGATCTGCAGCAGGATGTCGGCCTGGAGGCCCGGGCAGGTCCGCTCGTCCGCCTTGGCCGCAGCGAGGAAGCCGGCGCGGGTATAGTCGACGTCCTTCGGCGAGATGGCCTGGGCGCAGTCGGAGGCGCAGTGGTCGTTGGTCAGCAGCAGGCCAGAGCCGCTCACGATCGACGACGAGCAGCCGATCGACAGCCGCGCCGACGCGGCCTGGACCCGCGCCAGCCAGGCCGGCGTGATGTCGACGCCAAGTGCGGCCTTGGCCTTCGCCGCCGGGAAGTTGTCGAAGGTCCACAACCCCTCGTCCGCGTGCGCTGAACTGGCGATCGCGGCGAGCGCCGTCAGCGCGGCCGCGAACTGGACAGACTTCATGCGCGAACGCCCCGCTGCGGCCGATCGGCCGTCCATATCACGCGATCACGCCGACGCCAGGCGCAGCGACGGTGCGTCCCGTCCGGCCGTTCAGGCCTGGATCATGTGGTGCTTGATGGCGAAGCGGACGAACTCGGCCGCCGTGCGCACCCCGGCCTTGCGCATCGCAGAGGCGCGGTGGCTCTCGACGGTCTTGACGCTGATCGTGAGCATCCGGGCGATCTGCTTGTTGGAATGGCCCTCGGCGATCAGCTGCGCCACCTCCAGCTCGCGCCCGGTGAACAGGTCTAGGCGCGATCGCTTGCGGTCCTGCAGCGCGGCGTTCAGCAGCAGCTCAGAGACGACCGAGGAAAAGTACGGCCGGTGCGCGCCCAGAGCCGAGACCGCGGCGACCAGGTGCTGGTCTGAATCGGTCTTATGCAGATAGCCGCGCGCCCCGGACGCGAGACCGCTGGTCACCGTCTCCTCGTCGTCGTGCATGGTGAACAGCAGCACCTCGATCTTAGGCAGCGCCTGGCGCAGTTGACGGGTGACGCCGATGCCGTTCAGCAGCGGCAGCGACACGTCCAGGATCACCACGTCGGGCTTTTCCCGCAGACCCAGTTCGAGCGCTTCTCGGCCATTGGCGGCCTCGCCACAGACCTCCCAGCCAGGGTGAGAGGAGATGATGTCGCGCACGCCGCGCCGCACGATGTCGTGATCGTCTGCAATCAAGATACGCAACATCGAGCCTAACCCGCGCTCTGGAACCTGCACGCTACGCCTCTTGGTAGAGCCGGCCTATCAGTGCGATCCCTAATAGGCGGCCGCCGCGTTAAGGCGTCGTTTACGCCGAGTTGGGCACATGCCTCCCAGGTTGTTGGAGGGGCGCGCACCCGCGCACGTGGGTGACACTTGAGCTGGGAGATCCAGCGCAAGCCTGAGGCGCCTTGACCCGATGCCAGCCCAGCGACCCATTCCGATCCTGCCGGCCAGCCTCGCCAGCGTCGACTTCGAGGAAGCGTTCGAGCGCACGGCCGCGCCGCTTTCGATCTTCGAGATCAGGGAGCATGACGTCGTCCTGCTCCGGGCCAACGCCGCGGCGCGGACGGAACTCGGCCTCCCGGGAACCGAGCTGGCCGGGCCGCGCATCGACGCCGCGCTCAAAAGGTCATTCGATCTGGCGTCGCTGCGCCGGCTGATCCATCCCGACGACTTTGACACGGTGGCGGCCTATTTCGCCAGCTTGGGCCCGGCCCCGGCGGCCGCCAGCGTCATGTTGCGCGTCGCCCGCCCGGAGGGCGGCTGGCGCTGGCTGGAGGCGCGCGGCAGCGCGCTGACCTTCGACGCCCGCGGCGCGCCGCGGCTCGTGCTCGGCGTCGCGTCCGACATCACCGAGCGCCGGGCGATGTCACGCGCCCTGGACCGTGCGACCCGCGCGGTGCTGCGCGCCGGCGACGTCGAACGGCGCCGGTTCGCCCGCAATCTGCACGACTCCACCGCCCAGCACCTGGTCGCCATCGACCTTGGCCTCACCGGCCTCGAGCGGCGGCTGCCGCCGGGCGCCGAGACGGCCGCGATCCTGCGCGACATCCGCGTGTCGCTCACCGCGGCGCATCGCGAGGTGCGCACCTACTCCTACCTGCTGCATCCGCCACAGCTGCAGCGCCTCGGCCTTGAAGGCGCGCTGCGCCGGCTGATCGAAGGCTTCGGACGCCGCGCCGAGCTGACCATCGACATCGAGGTCGTCGGGCCGCCGCAGGCGGTGAGAGCCGAGGTCGAGCTGGTGCTGTTTCGGGTGGCGCAGGAGGCGATCATGAACGTGCACCGTCACGCCCAGGCCACCCGCGCGAGCCTGCGTCTGTTGCGCGCGCCGAAATTGATCGTGTTGGAGGTCGAGGACGACGGCGTCGGACTGCCGGACCTGATCGAGTTGGGCGGCGTCCTCGATGACAGCCAGGGCGACGGCGTCGGCATCCCAGGCATGCAGGCGCGGGTGGCGCAGGCGGGCGGGACGCTGGAGTTGCTGCGGCGCGAGCGCGGGCTATGCGTGCGCGCCGAGCTGCCGCTCTAGGTGCGAGCCCGACGGGGCTCAGGGATTGGCCTGATCGTCCGGGGCGCACAGCTCGGGCATTCTAGGCGTGTAGTCAGCCGGGGGGCGGAGCAAGGGTGTTTGTATGACCGGTTCGATCCCCAACCAGCCAGCCTCGTTCGAGCCCATCGACGACACCGAACCGCTGGTGCAGACGCTGGCCGGCGCCAAGGTGCACGCCCTGATCGTCGACGACAACGACACCAACCGTAAGGTGCTCGCGGCCATGTGCGAGCTGTTCGACTGCTCGAGCTTCCTGGCCAAGGACGGCGTCGAGGCGGTCGAGGCGTTCTGCACTATGCCGTTCGACATCATCCTGATGGACATCGACATGCCCCGGATGGACGGCATCGAGGCCACACGGATCATCCGCGGGTGCTGGGAGCCCGGCCGCAGCATCCCGATCGTGGCGGTGACCGCCAGCGTGGACCCGTCCGACCTGCGCGCCTACGCCGACGTCGGCATGAACGGCGTCGTGGCCAAGCCGATCGACGCCAGCCGGCTGCTGGAGGCGATCTCCAAGGCGGTCGGGACGTCGCTGGCGAAGCGCGCGCTCTCGCGCCGCAGCGAGGCCGTCGGCGAGGCGAGGAGCTGACAAACCGGGAACCGCGTCGGCCCTGGCGCTTTCATCTGGTCAACCCGCCCGTCGTCACGACTGGCGCTGAACAACAGATGGAGGGCGCAGATGTCGCTGCTTTCTTGGGTTGTGGTCGGCCTGGTGGCTGGCTGGATCGGCAGCATGATCGTCAATCGCCGCGGCGAAGGCCTGATCATGGACATCCTTTTGGGCGTCGTCGGCGCGTTCGTCGGCGGCTACCTGTTCCACCTGTTCGGTCACGCCGGCGTCTCGGGGATCAACCTCTACAGCATCTTCGTCGCCGCGGTCGGGGCGGCGGTGGTGCTGGTGCTCTACCACGTGGTCTTCCGGCGACGGGTGCTCTGAGCCGGGCGCCGCTCGAAGGCTGCGCCTTGCCCGGTCGGACCTGAACTCCGTCCGGGTTGTCGCCGCATCAGCGGTCGCAAATCCTCGGCAGAATGCCCACGTCCGGCGCGGCCGAACGGCCGCAGGCGAAGGAGCTTCCGATGATCCGCAAGGCGAAGGCGGTGTGGCGCGGCACGGGCCGCGACGGCGACGGCGATATCTCGACCGACTCCGGCGTGCTGCACGAGACGCCTTACTCGTACCGAACCCGGTTCGAGAACGAGAAGGGGACCAACCCGGAGGAGCTGATCGCCGCCGCGCACGCCGGCTGCTTCACCATGGCGCTGGCGTTCGCGCTGCAGCAGGGCGGCTACGAGCCGACCGAGCTAACCACCGAGGCGGCGGTGACGCTCGACCAGCAGGGCCAGGGCTTCACTATCACCAAATCGGCGCTCACCCTCACCGCCAGCGTGCCCGGCCTCGACGAAGCGACGTTCAAGCAGATGGCCGACGGCGCCGAGAAGAACTGCCCGGTCTCCAAGGTGCTCAACGCCGAGATCACGCTGGAGGCAAAGCTGGTCTAAGTCAGACCGCTCTGACGACTTCCGCCTTCGACGCGTGGTCCGCACCGAGGAAGGCGTGGATCGCGGCGACCACCTGGGCGCCCTCACCCACCGCGGCGGCGACGCGCTTGACCGAGCCGGCGCGGATATCGCCGATGGCGAAGACGCCCGCCCGGCTGGTCTCGAGCGCGTGGCGGCCCTCGCCGCCGGTGAGCACGAAGCCCTGCCGGTCCATCGCCAGGCCCGAGCTCGCCAGCCAGTCGCTGTTGGGATCGGCGCCGATGAACAGGAACAGGTTGCGCATCTCGCGGCGGCCCTCCTCGCCGGCGCCCCGCCGCCAGCGCACCGCCTGCAACGCGCCGTCCTGGCCCTCCAGCCCGACGATCTCGGTTTGCGGCAACAGCTCGACGTTGGGCAGGCCGCCGATGCGGTCGATCAGGTAGCGCGACATGGTGGCCTCGAGCCCCGGCCCGCGCACCAGCAGCCAGACCTTCTTGGCCTGCGCCGCCAGGAAGACGACCGCCTGCCCGGCCGAGTTGCCGCCGCCGACCAACGCCACCTCCTCGCCGGCGCACAGGGTCCGCTCCATCGCCGAGGCCCAGTAGTGCACCGAGGCGCACTCGAAGTCCGCCATCCCCGGCACGTCGAGCCGGCGATAGCGAGCGCCGCTGGCCAGTACGACCGAGCGCGCCTGCACCACCTCGCCGCTGGCCAGCCGCAGGCGGATCGGCGCGCCGTCTTCGCCGGGCTCGAACGCGGTGACCTCGTCCGGGATCGCCATCTCGACCCCGAACTTCTGGGCCTGGGTGAAGGCGCGCGACATCAGCGCCTGGCCGGTGATGCCGGTGGGAAACCCGAGGTAGTTCTCGATCCGCGCCGACGCCCCCGCCTGGCCGCCGAAGGCGCGGCAATCGAGGGTGATCGCCGACAGCCCCTCCGAGCCGGCGTAGACCGACGCCGCCAGGCCCGCGGGGCCGGCGCCGACGATGGCGACGTCGTAGACCCGGTCCGGGTCGATCGCGCCGACCAGGCCGATGCAGCGCGCGAGCTGCACCTCGGTCGGGTTGCGCAGCACCTGGCCGCCGGCGCAGAGCACGATCGGCCACTCGCCTGGCGTCACGTGCAGCCGCTCCAGCAGCGCCTTGGCCTCGGGATCCTCGTCGGCGTCGAGCACCAGGCGCGGATGGCTGTTGCGCTGCAGGAACTCCACGAGGCGGCGCACGCCGGGATGGTCGGCCGGCCCGACGATCACCGGCCCGCCAGCGCCGATCTCCAGCAGCGCCACGCGGCGAAGGATCAGCGCGCGCATGATGGTCTCGCCGAGATCGGCCTCGGCCACCAGCACCGCGCGCAGCCCCTGCGGGGTGATCACCAGCGCCTCGACCGGCTCGGTGGCTCGGGCGTCGACCAGCGACGGACGGCCGCTGAGCTGGGCGAGTTCGCCCATGAATGAGCCTGGATGATGGGTGCTGAAGGCCTGGTCGTGCCCGCCACCGTCGCGGCGGGTGATCTCGACCACCCCCTTGAGCACCACCATCAGGCCGTGCCCGCGCTCGCCCAGCCGCACCAGCATCTCATCGGCGTCGAACGACTGGACGTGACCGAAGTGGCGGATGCGCTCCACCTGCGCCGGCTCGAGGATCGGATACACCTGATCGTGGCGGGTCTCGATGATGGTGGGCGCCATGGCTCAGGCCTCCGCTGCGTCGGGTTTGCCGGCCGGCTGCGGCTTCACGGTGGTGGCGGGCGGCGGGCTGAACGCGAGCGCGGCGGCGCCGAGTGCGGCGGCCACGGCCGAGCCGATCAGCACGCCCAGTTTGGCGACCGCCGCATAGCCGGTCCCGGCAAAGGCCTGCTCGGCCATCAGGATCGAGAGCGGATCGCCGATGCCGCATAGGCACGCCGCGGCGACGAAGGCCACGCGCGAGGCATCGGCGGGGCCGACGGCGATCCTGGCTTTCACCGCCGCCCAGGTCGCCGCGACGATGCCCAGCGGCTTGCCGATGGCCAGGCCGATCACCACGCCCCACAGCACCCGGTCGGCGCCCGGCGCGCCGAGGTTGGCGGCCATCGGCACGCCGGCGGCGGTGAAGGCGAACAGCGGCAGTACGACGTAGGTCGACCAGGGTGCGAGGCTGCGCTCCACCCGCTCGGCCGGCGACAGCAGCCGCGCGGCGGCGGCCGAGAGATTGCGGCTGGCCCAGTCCCAGATCGGCTCCTGTTCAACCTGCCGCCGGTCGGCCCCGGCGCGGCGCAGCGTATGCTCGGCCTGTTCCAGCTCGGCGAGCGCGCTGGCGGCCTGGGCCAGCAGCGGGCTGGCGGACGGGGTCGGGCGCGTCGGCAGGAACGCCGCCAGCACCACGCCCGAAAGCGCGCCCTCGATCCCGGCCAGGTGCAGCGAGGTCCACAGCGCCACGGTCGCCGCCAGGTAGGGCCAGCCGACGTAGACGCGCCAGCGGTTCAAGGTGAACATCAGCGCGACAGCCGCGGCGCTGGCGATCAGCCACTCGGCGTGCAGGTTGTGCGGATAGAAGATCGCCAGGATCAGGATCGCGAAGACGTCGTCCGCCACCGCGTAGGCCGCGACGAACACCTTCAGGCTCGCCGACGCCCGCGCCCCGAACACCGCCAGGATGCCGAGCGTGAAGGCGATGCCGGTGTCGCTGGGCGCAGACCAACCAGCCGCTGTGGGGCCGGGGTTGAGGGCCAGATAGATCGCCGCCGGCGCCAGGATCCCGCCCAGCGCGGCGATCACCGGCGCGGCGGCGGCCTTGGGATCGCTGAGCGAGCCGGCGCTCATCTCGCGGCGGATCTCCAGGCCGATGATCAGGAAGAAGATCGCCAGCAGACCCTCCGACGCCCACTCGCCGACGCTAAGCGACATCGGCCCGCCGAGGGGTCCGATCGCCATCTGGGCGTTCACGAATTGGGCGTACGGGCCGGCGGCGGGGCTGTTGGCCAGCGCCAGCGCCGCGGCCGCCGCGAGCAACAGCACCAGGCCTGCCGACGTCGGCAGGTTGGCGAACGCGCGGGCGGTGCGCTGCACCCGCGCGCCGACCGGCCGTTCCAGCGCCTCCAGCATCGAGTAGAAGTCCCAGGCGCCGTCGTAGCGCACGCCGTCGACGAAGATGGTCGGCGTGGCGGTGACGCTGTTGCGGCGGCCGTCGGCGATGTCCTCGTCGATCCGCTTCTTCAGCTTCGGATCGTCGAGGTCGCGCTGGAAGCGAGGCAGGTCCAACCGCAGCTTCTTGGCCAGCTCCAGCACGATCGCCTCGGTCAGCGCCGGCGAGCGCTCGAACAGCGCATCGTGCATCTCCCAGAACTTGCCCTGCCGCCCGGCCGCCTCGGCGGCGCGCGACATGTATTCCGCGCCGGGGTGCACGCCTTCGTTGGGGAACTGGCGGTAGGCGTAGGCCAGGCGCTCGCCCAGCGCCTCGCGCAGCCGGGCCAGCACCGGGGCCAGCCGCCGGCAGTAAGGGCAGAGGTAGTCGCCGTAGACCAGCACGGTGGCCTGGCCGCGCACGCCGGCCGGCCCGCCGCGCATGCGATCGCGCCGCCGATCGACTGGCCGCAGCAACCGCCGCTCGGCGACGGAGGCCATCAGTGGCGCTCCGCCTTTGTCGGGAGATCGGTCAGTTGTCCCATCCTGCCGACCTCATAGCCCGCCCGCGCGGCCCCCTCCACCGCTTCGCGGTCCCGCTCCCCCGATGGGGGAGGAGATTGGGACATCGCATCATTTCTCCTCACCCGTAGAGGGAGGGGGACCCCGAAGGGGTGGAGGGGGCCAGCCGGCGCACCACCGCTTCCACCTGCGCCGCGATCGCCGCCGCGCCGTCGACTACGATGACCGGCTCGTCCGGGCCCGGCGGCTCGAGGTCCGCGAACTGGCTGGCGAGCAGGCTGGGCGGCATGAAGTGGCCTTTGCGCGCGGCCATGCGCGCCGCGACCGCCGCCTGGTCCAGCTCTATGAACACGAAGGTCACGCCAGGACGCCCCGTCGCCAGCCGGTCGCGGTAGGCGCGCTTCAGCGCCGAGCAGGTGATGACGCCGGACTGGTTCTTGTCGAGCTGGTCGTCGATCCAGGCGCCGATCGCGTCGAGCCAAGGCCAGCGGTCGGCGTCGATGAGCGGATGGCCGGCCCTCATCTTGGCGATGTTGGCCGCCGGATGCAGCGCATCGCCCTCCTGGAACGGCCAGCCGAGGCGCTCGGCCAGGGCCGCGCCCAGCGTGCTCTTGCCGACGCCGGCGACGCCCATCACCACCAGCACCGTCGCCTCGGCGCTCATCGCTGGGTCGTCAGGCGCGGCAGCACCAGCGTGTCGACCGCCTTGGCGAAACCGTCCTCGGTGTTGGCGGCCGTGACGGCGCCGGCGTCGGCCTGCACCGCTGCCGGCGCTTGGCCCATGGCGATGGCGAAACCGGCGACGCGGAACATGGCGACGTCGTTGGTCATGTCGCCGATGACGATGGTGCGGGCGAGGTCGGCACCGACATGGGCGGCGATCGCGCGCACCGCCTCGCCCTTGTTGCCGCAGGGATGGGTGACGTCGATGTAGTAGGCCTGCGAGCGCTCGACGTTGGCGTCGCCGATGAGCTCAGCGCGCAGCTCGCCTTCGACCCGGTCCAGCAGCGCATGGTTGTCCGAGGGGACCACGATCTTGTCGATCCGACCGATCACGCCTCCGAAGCTGGCGACCACCGTCGGCTCGAAGTCCACCGTGCGCCGCTCGCGCTCGACGTTGGGGCCGTTGGGATCCTTCAACAGCCAGGCGTCGTCGGCGAACACCCACGGCTGGACCCCGGCGAGGTCGAGCAGCTGCAGAGCCGCCGCGGCGGTCTCCGCCGCCAGCCGACGCGCCCGCAGCAGCCCGCCGGCCGGGTTCACCACATTGCCGCCGTTGAACGCCGCGTAGGGCAGCGTGACGCCCAGCGCCGCCACCACCCTGGCCATGCCGCGCACCGGTCGGCTGGAGACGACGCTGAATGGCACGCCAGCGGCCCGCAGATCGGCCACCGCACGGATCGCGGCCGGCGTCAGCTGCTTGTCGGGCGTCAGCAGCGTCCCGTCGATGTCGGAGACGAACAGGCGCCCGCCCGCCGTCATGACCCCAGCCTCATTTCTCGGGCTGCTCGACGTGGCCGCCGAAACCGAAGCGCATCGCCGACAGCAACTTTTCGCCGAAGGTATGGTCGCGGCGCGAGCGGAAGCGCGCGAACAGCGCCGCCGACAGCACATCCGCGGGCACCGCTTCCTCGATCGCCGCCTCGATGGTCCAGCGGCCCTCGCCACTGTCGGCCACCGCGCCGGTGTATCGCTCCAGCTGGTGCTCGCCGGCCAGCGCCTGGGCGGCGAGGTCCAGCAGCCACGATGAGATCACGCTGCCGCGGCGCCAGACTTCGGCGATGTCCGGCAGGTTGAGCTCGAACCGGTCGCTCTCCGGCAAGGCCTCCGATGCCTTGCCGTTCAGAATGTCGAAGCCCTCGGCATAGGCCTGCATCAGGCCGTATTCGATGCCGTTGTGGACCATCTTGACGAAGTGGCCGGCGCCGGCGGGTCCGGCGTGGATGTAGCCGAGCTCGGCGCGCGGATCGGCGCCCTCTTCGCGCCTGGTGCGCGGGATCGCGCCCAGACCGGGCGCCAGCGTCTTCAGGATCGGATCGATCCGGTCGACCGCCGCCTTCTCGCCGCCGACCATCATGCAAAAGCCGCGCTCGAGGCCCCAGACGCCGCCAGAGGTGCCGATGTCGACGTAGATCACCCCCTTCGGCGCCAGCGCCTTCGCCCGGCGGATATCGTCGCGGTAGAAGGTGTTGCCGCCGTCGATCAGGACATCGCCGTTGGCGAGCAGATCGCCCAGCGCGGTGACGGTCTCTTCGGTCGGGCCGCCGGCGGGCAGCATGACCCAGACGACGCGCGGCGACTCCAGCGTCTCGACCAGGCCCGCGAGGTCCCTGGCCGCGGCGGCGCCGTCGGCCACCACCTTCTGCACCGCCTCGGCATCGCGGTCGTAGACCACACAGGCGTGGCCGCCCCGCATCAGGCGCCTGGCGATGTTGGCGCCCATCCGGCCCATGCCGACGACCCCGACCCGCATCAGGCGGCGCCCGCCATCTGGCGGCTCTTGGCGGCGACGGCGCGCAGCAGCTCGTCGAACGCCTTGGCGAACAGCTCGACCCCTTCGACCACCAGCGCATCGGTCACGCCGTCGAGGTCGAGTCCCAGCCCTTGCGCCTCGGCCAGATCATGCTCGGCTTCGGCGACAGCGTCGGTGAGGCTTGGCGCGACCGTTCCATGGTCGCGAAAGGCGTCCATGGTCTTCGGCGGCATGGTGTTGACGGTGTCCGGCCCGATCAGGCTGTCGATGTAGAGGGTGTCCGGATAGGCCGGGTCCTTGACGCCGGTGGAGGCCCAGAGCAGGCGCTGCGGCGGGGCGCCGGCGGCGGCCAGCGGCTTCCAGCGCGGTCCCTCGATCAGCTCGAGATAGCGCTGATAGGCGCGCTTGGCGTTGGCGATGGCGATCCTGCCGCGCAGGCGGCGCAGACGAACGGCGGCGTCGGTGGGGGGATTGGCCTGCAGCCGCGCGTCGATGGCGCCGTCGATCTTGGTGTCGATGCGGCTGACGAAGAAGCTGGCGACGCCGTGCACCAGCGAGATATCGCCGCCGCCAGCCTTGAACGCCTCGAGGCCGGCCATGTGCGCGTCGGCCACGGCCAGATAGGCGTCGACACCGAACAGCAGGGTGACGTTGATGTTGATCCCCTCGCCCACCAGCTGACGGATGGCGGGGACGCCGGCCGGCGTGCCCGGGACCTTGATCATCAGGTTCGGCCGGCCGACCGCGCCCCAGAGCCGGCGCGCCTCCGCGATGGTGCCCTCGGTGTCGTTAGCCAGGGTCGGCGAGACTTCCAGGCTGACGAAGCCATCCCTGCCGCCGAGTCGATCGAAAGTCGGACGGAAAATGTCGGCGGCCGCCTGGATGTCGGCGATGGCGATGCGCTCGTAGAGCGCCATCGGCGCCAGCGAGCCGCGCTTCAGCTCGGCCTGGATCCGCGCGTCGTAGGCGTCGCCGTCGCCGATCGCCTTCTCGAAGATCGAGGGGTTGGAGGTGAGGCCCGTCACCCCGTCCTGGTCGATCAGGCGCGCCAGTTCGCCGTCGTCGAGGATCTGGCGATGCAGGTAGTCGAGCCAGACGGCCTGACCGGCGGTTTCGAGCGCGCGCAGCGGGTTGGTCATCGTCCTAGTCTCCATGTCCCTCGAGCTGAGCGAGGGCCGCGTCCCGAATATGGTCCGCGGTGAAGCCGAAGCGAGGCAGCAAATCCTTGATCGGCGCTGAGGCGCCGAAGCGGCGCATGCCGATCACCTCGCCCTTCGGCCCGACGTAGCGGTCCCAGCCCAGCGGCGATCCGGCCTCGACCGCGACCCGGGCCGTCACCGCCGCCGGCAGCACCTGCTCGCGGTACCCCGGCGGCTGAGATTCGAACAGCTCCCACGACGGCATCGAGACCACCCGGGCGCGGACACCCCCGGCCGCGAGGCCCGCCTGCGCCTCGACGCACAGCGAGACCTCGCTGCCGCTCGCGATCAGGATCACCTGCGGCGCGCCACCCTCGGCGTCGGCCAGTACATAGGCGCCGCGGGCGAGGTCGGACGCGGGGGCGCAGCGGGTGCGGTCCTGCGTCGGCAGCGCCTGGCGCGAAAGCACCAGGCAGGCAGGCCCGTCCTGCGCCAGGATGGTGCGCCACGCCTCCACGGTCTCGTTGGCGTCGCTGGGGCGGATCACCAGCAGGTCCGGGATCGCCCGAAGCGCGGCGAGCTGCTCGATCGGCTGATGCGTCGGTCCGTCCTGGCCAAGGCCGATGGAGTCGTGGGTGAAGACGAAGGTCACCGGCAGGCGCATCAACGCCGCCAGCCGGAGCGCCGGGCGCATGTAGTCGCTGAACACCAGGAACGTGCCGACGTAGGGGCGCAGGCCGCTGAGCGCCAGGCCGTTGGCGCAGGCGGCCATGCCGTGCTCGCGCACGCCGAAATGGAAGTTGCGACCGCCGTAGCTATCCGGCTCGAAGGCGCCGGCGTCCGGGTCGTCCAGCATGGTCTTGGTCGAGGGCGCGAGGTCGGCCGCGCCGCCGACCAGCCAGGGGATGCTCTTGCCCAGCGCCTGCAGCGTCTTGCGCGAGGCCTCGCGACTGGCGATGCCCTTTGCGTCCGCCTTGAAGGTCGGGAGGTCCGCGTCCCAGGCGTTCGGCAACGTCGCCGTCTGCATCGACTTCAGCGCATCGGCCAGATGCGGGAAGGCCCCGGCATACGCCGCGGCCGCCTCGTCCCACCCCCGGCGCAGCTTGCGGCCGCGGGCGCTGAAGGTCTCGGCGAAGCGCTCGCGCACGCCGTCCGGAACCAGGAACTGCGCGTCTTCCGGCCAGCCGTAGGCGCGCTTGGTGAGCTTCACCTCCTCCTCGCCCAGCGGATCGCTGTGGATCTTCGAGGTGCCCTCTTTGTGCGGCGAGCCGTAGCCGATCACGCTCCTCACCCGGATCAGCGTCGGCCGCACGGTGGTGGCCAGGAACTGTTCGACCGCGGCGGCGAACGCCTCGCAGTCGTTGGCGTCGTCCACCGTGTGCGTCGCCCAGCCGTAGCCTTCGAACCGCCTGATCACGTCATCGGTGAAGGCCAGCTGGGTCGAGCCTTCGATGGTGACGTGGTTGTCGTCGTAGATCCAGCAGAGGTTGGCGAGCTGCAGGTGACCGGCGAGCGAGGCGGCCTCGTTGCTGATCCCTTCCATCAGATCGCCGTCGCTGCAGATGGCGTAGACATTGTAGTCGAACAGGGCATGGCCCTCGCGGTTGTAGCGCGCGGCGAGCCATCGCTGCGCCACCGCCATGCCGACGCTGGTCCCGACGCCCTGGCCAAGCGGCCCGGTGGTGGTCTCGACGCCGGTGGTGACGCCATGCTCGGGATGGCCGGGACAGACGCTGTCGAGCTGGCGGAAGCGCTTGATGTCGTCCAGGGCGACCGCCGGTCGTCCGAGCGGCTCGCCCTTCGTGTCCACCGCCTCGACGCCGCCGAGAAACAGCAGCGCGTAGAGCAGCATCGACGCGTGACCGTTGGAGAGCACGAAGCGGTCGCGGTTCGGCCAAAGCGGCTGCGCGGGGTCGTAGCGCAGGAACCGGGTCCAGAGCGTGTAGGCCACCGGTGCGAAGCCCATCGGCGCACCCGCGTGGCCGGAGTCGGCCTTCTGCACCGCGTCGATGGCGAGCGTACGGATGGTGTTGATCGCCACCCGGTCGATATCGCCGGCCGGGGTCTGCGCTGGCGGCTTGACGGCTGACATTTGATCTGCGGCCATGACCCTCTCCGTAATCGGCAGGCGCCAGGCGCTCAGGCGTCGACGATAGCTCTGACGCCCGCCCCGCAAACGCGCAACGGAACGCCGCCCCTGGGGTTCCGTTGGCGAACAAATTTCGGCCCAGAGCTGACGCCGCGCTTGGCTTCCGGGCGCCCCAGGGTTCAAGGCTGCGGGTCAGGAGCCTTGCGATGCTGTCCATGGTGCTGCGCCAACCGGGGACGCCGCTCACGCCGATCGATGCGGCGGTGCGGGACCCTGGCCCGGGCGAGTTGCGACTGGAGGTGCGGGCCTGCGGCGTGTGCCGCACCGACCTGCATGTGGTTGACGGCGAGCTGGCGCCGCAGCGGCCCGCCATCGTGCCGGGCCACGAGATCATCGGGGTGGTGGAGGCGGTCGGGCCCGGCGTGTCGGCAGACCTCATCGGCCAACGCCTGGGCGCCGGCTGGCTTGGCCAGACCTGCGGCCATTGCCGCTACTGCGTCCACGAGCAGGAGAACCTGTGCGACACGCCCGGCTTCAACGGCTGGACCCGCGACGGCGGCTACGCCGAGCGCTTCGTCGGCCACGCTGACTATTGTTTCCCGATTCCCGAATCCTACGGCGACGCCGAGGCGGCGCCGCTGATGTGCGCGGGCCTGATCGGCTACCGGTCGTGGATCAAGGCCTGCGAGGGCGGGCCGGTCGCCACACTCGGCCTCTACGGTTTCGGCGCGGCGGCGCATCTGCTGACCCAGCTCGCGGTCTGGAGCGACCAGCGGGTGTTCGCCTTCACGCGCGACGGCGACCACGCGGCGCGGAAGCTGGCGATGGACCTGGGCTGCGCCTGGGCCGGCGGCTCCGCGGACGCGCCGCCGGAACCGCTCGACGCGGCGATCATCTTCGCCCCGGCGGGCGAGCTGGTCCCCGCTGCGCTGAAAGCCGTGCGCAAGGGTGGGATCGTGGTCTGCGGCGGCATCCACATGAGCGACATCCCCAGCTTCCCCTACGCGATCCTTTGGGAGGAGCGCCGCCTGGTTTCGGTCGCTAACCTCACCCGCGAGGACGGCCGCCGCTACCTGCCGCTGGCCGCCAAGGCCGGGGTGAGAGCGCAGATCACCACCTATCCGCTCGCCGACGCCAACCGCGCCTTGGCCGACCTCAGGGCGGGCGCCTTCACCGGCGCGGCGGTGCTCACGCCGTAACTTGACGGCGAACCGTCACAGTCGCCGCATACATTGCCGCGGAAAAAGCCGGCCGCCAGGAGAAGCCCATGTCCGAAGTCGACGCCGAAGAGCTGAGCGACGACATCACCCACGCGCTCGGTCACTCATGGTTCTTCGACCCACAGACCATCACCGTGGCCATCAACGGCGGCGCCGTGACGCTGATGGGCACGGTCCGCTCCGAGCGCGAGCGCAAGATGGCCGCGGCGGCGGCGTGGGCCGAGCCCGGCGTGACCGACGTCACCAACGAACTCGTCGTCGCCTGAGGCCCGTCCGCCGCTACGGCGCCGCTCAGCCGATACGTCCGCGGCAGCGGCGCGAGCCGCATTGGCACCAGAACGGATGGCTGAACCAGGTCTCCGTGGTCTCGTAGTCGTAGGTGATCACCTCGCCCGCCTCGATCGGGCGGATCGCCACCATCGAGCTGGTCGGGAATGAGATGCAGCAGTTCGGCTCGCAGCTGTGCGCGGTCCTCGCGAGCAGCGGGTGATAGACATGACCGCCGCGCAGATGCTGCACGGTGTCGCGGTCGCGTTGCTGGCGCCATTCGACCTCGTCGAACCGGAAGACCACATCACCCGACCGGCAGGCTTGCGCCGCTCGGAGCGGCGGCTCGCCGGCGTCTTGCGTCTCCAGCGGTGATGCCGGCGAAATCGCCAGCATCACCGGCCTCGAGGGTGTCCTGAGGGCCTGGAACATGGTCTCACGCCGCCTTTTCGGCGCTGGGGAAGCCGACGCGCCTGGCGATGCAGATCGGCCGGCCCTTGTCGTTCAGGCGGCGCTGCGCGTGAAATCCCTGACCACGCAGCAGGGCCGCGACGGCCTCGAACTCCTCGCCGCCCCGGCCCGGACGGGTCTGGACGATCAGGGCGCCGTCGTCGCTCACCGCCCCAGCGATATCGAGCAAGGGCGCGAGCTCCTCAGCCGCGCAGGGTTGCGCGACCAGCAGCGCGTCGGCTGGACGGGTGCGCTCCGCGGCCGCAGTGCGGACGAAGACAGCGCGGTCATAGCCGTGGCGGCTGAGCCAAAGCGCGGCAAGCGTTCCGGACGGACCAACCACGCGGATCAGGTCGTCCTTCTCGACGCCGGCGGCATGCAGGATGCGCATCAAGGCGCCGCCGTCGGCCGCCAGCGGCTGCAGGGGTTGGTAGAGATGGATGGTCATCGGAGCACCAAAAAACGCCAGCGACCGCAGCAGTTGACGATCGCTGGCTCCAAGTTACAGGCGCAACGATATCGCCGCGCCGCATAAGGATTCGATATGGATCGGACGTTCGGCGCCGATACTGGAATAGAGGCCAAGTCTCTGGCTGTACTGCTGTTTGCCGCCGGGGCGCGATTGCTGGCTTTATGCGCGGCTTATGTCTGCGTCAGAAAGCGCGTTTTGAATGTTTACGCGGCTTGGACTTAAGTCGCCGCTGCCTGCGCCCGCTCTGGGGGCGCGATAGGTTCGTCGTTGAATTGTCTAGTTTCCTCGAGATTGTCACCACCCTGATCGCGGCAGCGGCCGTCATCTGGCTTCCAGGCGCCATCATCATCAAAGCGGCAGACTACCTTCGCCAATCCGCTATCGAACGCCAACGCCCGGCGCGAGGCGACTGACTCGAAGAAGCCCGCCGGAGCGGCCGCCCCTGCTCCGCGCCGCGGCCCTCTATCGCTGCAGCGCCTCGACCACCGGGCCGAGCGCCAGCGCGGGGAGGAAGTTCAGGGCCCCGACGATGACGACCGTGCCGAGCACCAGCGCGCCGAACGAGATCGTGTCGGTCGGAAGCGTGCCCGACGTGGTCGCCAGCCGTCCCTGAGCGGCGAAGCGTCCCGCCAGCGCCAGCGCCAGCCCCGCCAGGCCGAACCGCCCGGCCAACATCGCGACTCCGGTGGTGACATTGTAGAACGGGGAATTGGCGTTGAGGCTGGCCATGGTCTGGCCGTTGTTGGCCATCGACGAGGCGTAGGCGTAGATCACCTCGGTAAGCCGGTGCGAGCCCGTGTTGGTCACCACCGCCGCCAGACCGTCCTTCGAGGTCAGGGCGAGCGCGCTCAGCGACATGACCACCAGCGGCGTCAGCAGCATGTAGAGGGCGATGAGCTTGGTCTCGGAGGCGGTGACCTGTTTGCCGAGATAGGCCGGGGTGCGCCCGATCATCAGGCCGCCCAGAAACACGGCCACAAGCGCGATCATGACGATGCCATAGATGCCCGTCCCCAGCCCGCCGAAGATGATCTCGCCCAGCAGCATGTTGACCAGCGGAACCATCACGCCGAGCGGCTCGAACGAGTCGTGCATCGAGTCATAGGAACCGGTGGCGCCATTCGAGGTGACCACGGCGGTCAGCACCGAGTCGCCGACGCCGAAACGCGTCTCCTTGCCTTCCATGTTGCCGCCGACGAGGTGGATCGCCGCCAACTGCGGCGGCCGCGCGGCTTCGGCCTGGTCGCAAACGGCTAGGCCGCCCACGAAGAGGGCGACCATCACGCCCAGCAACACCCAGCCGGCGCGGGGACGGGCGGTCATCTCGCCAAAGGTCATGGTCAGCGACGCCGGCAACACGGCGATCGCCAGCAGAGCGATAAACCCGACCAGCGGCGTCGGGTTCTCGTACGGGTGGGCGCCGTTGACGTTGAAAAATCCGCCGCCGTTGGTCCCGAGGTTCTTGATCAGCTCCAGCGCGGCCACCGGGCCTTGGGCGATCGTCTGAACAGGACCCTCTAGGGTGTGGGCCTGGGTGTAGGGAGCGAAGTTCATCGGCACGCCCTGCCACATCAGCACGATCCCGCCCACGAGGGCGATCGGCAGCAGCACCCACAGGATGGCGCGCACCAGATCCACCCAGAAGTTGCCGATCGTCGGCGAGTCGGTGCGCGCCAGTCCGCGGATGAAGGCGATCCCCACTGCCAGCCCCGCGGCTCCAGCCAGGAAGTTCTGGGAGACGAGCCCGACCGCCTGCGTCAGATACCGCATGGTCGACTCGCCTGCGTAGGCCTGCCAGGTCGTCGTGGTGGCGAAGCTGATGGCGGTGTTGAGCGCCAAATCCGGCGTCGTCGGTGTCGAGAGGTATTTGTCCGCCGGACCGCCGGGCAGCGCCGTCTGCAGCATCAGCAACGCGAACAACGCCAGGGTACCCAGAAGGCTGAACAACACGAACGACAGGAAGTAGAGCGGCGCCGACATCTCGCGATCGCGCCGCACGCCGAGGATCGCCAAGATCAGGGTCTCGACCGGCCGCAGCACCGGATCGAGCCAGGTCGGCCTACCTTCGAAAACCCGCGCCAGATAGAGGCCGGTGGGCTTCGCCAAGCCGACGACGATGCCCAGGAAGACGAGATATTCGAGCCAGCGCATCAGGTCACCGCTTCGGCATCGGCGCGGCCCGGTCGAGCGCCAGATTGAGCTCGAGCACCGAGACGCGCGGCGCGCCCAGGAAGCCGAGATCGGGCCCGCGCGTGTTCGCCGCCACGAGCGCCTTCACCACCGTCTCGCCGATGCCGCGCGCCTTCGCGATTCGCGCCGCCTGCAGCGCCGCGTTCTGTGGGCTAATGTCGGGGTCGAGCCCGCTGCCAGAGCTGGTCACGCCGTCGATCGGCGCCAGCGCATCTGGCGCGAGGCCGTTCAGCTTGCGATAGGCCTGCGCGCTCTGGCGCACCTGCTCGATCAGCTTCGGATTGGCGGGCGCGAGATTCGTGCCGCTCGACTGGGTGGCGTCATAGCCGTTCCCCGCGGCCGAGGGGCGCGGCTGAAAATACTCGGGCCGCGAGAACCCCTGCCCGATCAGCGTTGAACCGACCACCGCGCCACCGCGAAGGACGAGGCTGCCGTTGGCCTGGTCCGAGAAGAAGGCGCGGCCGACGCCGAACAGGACGGCCGGATAGGCGGCGCCGGTGATCAAGGTGAGCAGGACGAGACCGATCGCGGCGGGTCGCAGCTGCTCCAGGCACTGCCGAGCGAGCAACGCCAGGGCGGCGGACGGCGACGGGCGCGCTTCCTCGGCATCGCTCATGACGGTCAGGCTATCATCGTTGTCGAGCGCGGGCGGACCGAATTCTGGTCCGGCGAAAGGCCTCCGGCGGTGGCGGAACTGGCGGAACGGCCACCGCCGGAGAAGAAGTCAGCGCCGTCGGGAGCGGCGCGCCCACCACCCGGCCCGGGTCGCGCATGGGGAACGGGGCGACACGCGAGCCGATCTGCAGCCAATCTTTGCGTTTCGAGGCCTTTGTCATTCAACGGTCGGGGCGGTGGCCATAGCGGTCACCGGACGTCGACCTAAACGCCTGCGCCATTGGAATGAAACAGGGGTTTCGGCGCTCGACCGTCAAAGCGGCATAAGGGGCGCCGCGCCGGCCGGCCGCTGTCAGCCGCCCGCGGCTACCGCGCGGTGGGGCAGTTTCCAGTTGGGGCGGGGGAAGTGGCAGGTGTAGCCGTTGGGGTAGCGCTCCAGGTAGTCCTGGTGCTCCGGCTCGGCCTGCCAGAAATCGCCCACCGGCTCGACCTCGGTCACCACCTTGCCGGGCCATAGGCCGGAGGCCTCGACGTCGGCGATGGTGTCGAGCGCGGTCCGCTTCTGCGCGTCGCTGGCGTAATAGATCGCCGAGCGGTAGCTGCGGCCGAGGTCGTTGCCCTGGCGGTTCTTCGTGGTTGGATCGTGGATCTGGAAGAACAGCTCCAGCAGGTCGCGATAGCTGAGCTGGGCCGGGTCGAAGATGATCTCGATCGCCTCGGCGTGGTCGCCGTGGTTGCGGTAGGTGGCGTTAGGAACATCGCCGCCGCTGTAGCCGACCCGCGTCGAGATCACGCCGGCGCGTTTGCGGATCAGGTCCTGCATGCCCCAGAAACAGCCGCCGGCCAGGACGGCGCGTTCGCTTTCAGCCATGTGCTTGGATCCTCGTCTGGAGACTCGCCGCTGCAGAGATAGGACGGACCGGGGCCGACGTTAAGTCGTCAGGCCGCGAAGACCACGCGGCCGCCGATCAATGTGGCGCCAACCAGATCCGCGCTCGGGGCTCGGAGCGCTTCGGCCAGCGGGACTTTCAGCAGGCAGAGGTCGGCCGCCGCGCCTGGTTCGATGCGCCGCCGCGCGCCGCCTGGCGAGGCCGGGTCGCCGTGATACATCGACAGCGCCTCGGCCGCGCTCACCCGCTCGGCGGCGCCGAGCGACTGGCCGGCGTCCGTCAGTCGCCCGACCGCGGCGGCGACGCCGCGCCAGGGGTCCGGCGAGCCATAGGGCGCGTCCGAGCTTGCGGCCACCGGAATGCCGGCAACGCGCAGGCTGGCGCAGCGGTAGAGGTCGGCCTGCTCGCGCGGTTCGACTTCGGCGAGATAGCGCTCGCCGCGCTCGGCCACGAATGCCGGCTGGGTCACCACCGTCAGCCCCAGCGCGCGGATCACCGAAATCGCCTCGGTCGGGACGACGCCGCCGTGCTCGATGCGGTCGCCGGGACGCGCGCCGGCCGCCTCGAACGCCGCCAGGGTCAGCGCCAGTTCGCCCGCCGTCACGCAGTGCACTGCGACCGGCCGGCGCCAGGCGCGCGCCTGGCCGATCCGCGTTACGAACTCATCCAGCGGCGGCAGATCGTGGTCGTCGAGCAGGACCTTCAGCGGCCCGACCTCGAAGGCGCCGTCAGGTGGCGCAACCAGCTCGCCACCGCTCATCAGGATGAGGCGCTGCGGCAAGGCGCCGTCGCGGTGCGCCTCGGCGAGCCGTGCGGCGCCGGCCGCGTCGGTCGTGACGCTGGCGTCGGTGACGGCGGTGATCCCGAACCCGGCCAACTGCCGCCCGATCGGCGCCAGCGACGGCGGGTCGTCGGCCAGGCGCTCGCGCAGCCAGGCGTCACCGCGCCAGATGCGTCCGGTCGGGCGACCCGCGGCGTCGCGCTCGATGCAGTCGTCGCTCGCG
>Ga0209415_10001320_pt1 | contig 47484 bp, 47 predicted proteins | sample PeaSoiSIISIP2007_FD_187696 | JGI IMG/M metagenome (GOLD analysis project Ga0209415, IMG submission 187696) | Peat soil microbial communities from Weissenstadt, Germany - SII-SIP-2007 (SPAdes) (version 2) | ecosystem: Environmental > Terrestrial > Soil > Wetlands > Peat | place: Germany... | reverse complement strand
TGGTGCGCCCTGAGAGATTCGAACTCCCGACCTTCTGGTTCGTAGCCAGACGCTCTATCCAGCTGAGCTAAGGGCGCGATGACGATATCGAAATTATACCAGCCAGTTCTTCGCGGCCCTTTCCACTCTTTAGGTATTTTTCTCGGCGCATGGCTTCGGATCGGGTCAAATACGACTCCCGGTGCACGACCTCCCAAGGTCCCCTGTTCTTCGTCGACTTGGTAATACCCTGATTGTGTTGCCCGAGTCGTTGTGTGAGATCAGAAGTATATCCAACGTAAAAATGCCGCGTCGACAAGCTTCGCAGAACATATACTTCGAACATCGGGTAACGTCAAACCTGAGAGATTCGAACTCCCGACCTTCTGGTTTCCGCCGCAGGCGGACTCTATCCAGCTGAGCTAAGGGCGCTCCGTTATGAAAAGGATACACGACGGCTATTTTAGAAGCGAGCGCTTGTGCGCCGGTCGGCGTACAACTAGAATCGCTGCAGGATTATCTTCTTGCGGAGAGGTTATGCGAAGAATTCCGGCCCTCATCCTGCTGGTCATCTTGAGTATTGCCTGTGCGGCGCCAGCCCGGGCGCAAATCTTTATGGGGAAAGACAGTGCACAGCGGGCCCAGAAGGCGGCGAAGAAGCAGCAAAAAGCGCGCAATAAAGCGATAAAGAAATACCAGAAGGCGCAGCGCAAAGCGGCGAAGAAGTCGCGGCGCCATGCCAAGCATGTCTAGAATGGCCTGCTCTGGCAGGACTGTGCATCCGCCGAATTATTCTGAAAATCCTAGGACCGGTCTCGGGCGGAATCGAAGACCCGACTAGGTCCTTCCGACTGCAAACCGTCGAGAATTCCACCGCGGTTTGGTAATGATCGTGCCATTTTGAGGCCAGCGTAAATCTTTCCCGAGGCTGGCAATTCCTACCTTCCGGGAGCGATTGTCTGCCCCGTATTTTCAACGGCTTGGGATTGGCAGGGGGGGTGCATTAGAAAAGCCCAGACGAAGTGGCGCGCAATGGGGCGCTCTAGAGAATGACTTCGGCCAGAGGTTTTCCGGAGTGCCCCTTGCTTATTTGCCCAGACTCTTCTCCGAGAGTGCGTGACTTCGGCCGGCAGCCCTTCCCCCTCATTCAGCTCACTGACAGAGCTAGAGTTAGGCCAGCGCGAGTCTCTCGCGCAGGTCTACTCCGGCTCGCCGCAACAACCCCGCGATCACCGGCTCCTTCAAGCGCGAAGCGTCGAACTCCACGCGCAGAGTTCTCTCTTTCTCGTCAAAGGTAATGCGGCGGACGCCGTAGACCTCCCGCAGGTTGTTCAGGGCGCGCATTTCCGGCTCGCCGGGAGCGGCTCCGTAACGGTAGGCAACTTCCAATTGGGTCATCTCCAACCCCTCCGCTTCTAAAGATATATCATCGAACCCACGATCGTGCTGGCCGCCGGAAGAATCAAATGTGGATCGATGATCGGGAGCGATCGGGTTATTCGGTGATTGGCAAACCGGAATGGATATATCTGAAAACCTAGCGACTGCGGTCAAAGATCCCGTATGTGGGATGTCGGTGAACTCCGCTGTGGCGAAGCACAGCGTATCGCACGCGGGGAAGACTTACCATTTCTGCTGCGGCGGTTGTGCCGCAAAATTCAAAGCCGAACCGGAGAAATATCTTGCGCGCTCTACCCGGAGCGCGGACATCGTGCAAATTGGTCTCGCGCCCGGGAAGGCGGCTTCCAGTGCACCCGCCTTCACTTCCGCAGCGGGTGGAAATTACGTTTGTCCTATGTGCCCGGAAGTGCGCCAGAGCAAGCCGGGACCTTGCCCGAAATGTGGCATGGCGTTGGAACCGGAGACGCCAGTCGCAACGCGCGGCGAGTACACCTGCCCGATGCATCCGGAGATTGTGCGGACGGCGCCGGGAGCATGTCCGATTTGCGGGATGGCGCTTGAAGCACGCGCAGTGAGTGCACGGGAGGATGAGAATCCCGAACTGCGCGAGATGACACGCCGTTTTTGGGTGAGTGTGGCGCTGACCGCGCCCCTGCTGGGGCTGGCCATGGCGGAGATGCTGCCGGGCATGGCTTGGTACCGCGCGTTTCCCAACCACTTGCTGCCGTGGATCGAGTTGGTGCTGGCTTCGCCGGTGGTTCTGTGGGGAGGGTGGCCGTTTTTTCAGCGCGGCTGGGCGTCCATCGTCAATCGCTCGACCAATATGTTCACGTTGATTGCGATGGGCACAGGCGTGGCCTACGCGTTCAGCCTGTTGGCGACTGTGTTCCCGCGAATTTTTCCGGCTTCATTCCTTCAAATGGATGGTACGCCGCCGGTTTACTTTGAAGCTGCGGCGTCCATCGTGACCCTGGTTCTGTTGGGGCAGGTGTTGGAACTCCGCGCTCGCAGCCGCACGGGCGCGGCCATTCGCGCGCTGCTCGATTTGGCCCCGAAGACGGCGCGGGTGCTGCGCGACGGCGGGGAAGAAGATATTCCGTTGGAGCAGGTCGAGGTCGGCGACCGGCTGCGGGTTCGTCCCGGCGAGAAAGTTGCCGCAGATGGCGTGGTTTTGGAAGGCGTGAGCTCGGTGAACGAAGCCATGATCACGGGTGAGTCGATGCCGGTGGAGAAACGGCCGGGCAGCCACGTGATTGGCGCAACCGTAAACGGCACGGGGTCGTTCATCATGCGGGCGGAACGCGTGGGCAGCGAGACGTTGCTGGCGCAGATTGTGCAGTTAGTGAGCCAGGCGCAGCGCAGCCGGGCTCCCATACAGCGCCTGGCGGACCGGGTTGCGGGTTGGTTTGTTCCGACGGTGATTGCGGCGGCGGCAGGCACGTTTATTGTTTGGAGTTTCTTCGGGCCGGAGCCGCGGCTGGCGCACGCACTCATCAATGCCGTCTCTGTGCTGATTATCGCCTGCCCGTGCGCGATGGGCCTGGCGACGCCGATGGCGATCATGGTGGGCACCGGACGTGGCGCCACGGCGGGCGTGCTTATCAAGAACGCTGAAGCGCTGGAGATTTTGGAGAAGGTCGACACCCTGGTGGTCGACAAAACCGGCACGCTCACCGAGGGCAAGCCGCGAGTGGTTTCCCTGGTCGCTGCGGGGGTGGAGGAGTCAGAGGTGCTTCGCTTGGTCGCGAGCCTGGAGCAGGGAAGCGAACATCCTCTGGGAGCCGCGGTGGTTGCGGCCGCGAAAGAACGCGGCTTGGCGCTGACCGAAGCGCGCGAGTTCCGCTCGCTGACCGGACGCGGCGTAACCGGCGTGGTGCACGGCAAAATGATCGCCGCAGGCAACGAAACGCTAATGCAGGAGTTAGGCGTACCCGCGGAGTCACTCTCCCAGAAGGCAGCGGAGCTGCGCGCACAGGGACAGACGGTGCTTTTTATTGCAATGGACGGGCATCTGGCGGCCGTGATGGGGATCGCCGACCCCATCAAGCAGTCCGCTCGGCACGCCCTACGCGACCTGAAAGGGGAAGGACTGCGCATCGTCATGCTTACGGGCGACAATCAGGCGACCGCGAAAGCCATCGCCCGCCAGCTCGGCATTGACGACTTCCAGGCGGAGGTGTTGCCGGATGGAAAAGCGGAAGTCGTGAAACGCTTGCAGAAAGAAGGCCGTATCGTGGCCATGGCCGGGGATGGGATCAACGATGCTCCTGCGCTGGCCCAGGCCGACGTCGGGATCGCCATGGGCACAGGCACCGACATCGCCATGGAGAGCGGCGGCGTGACGCTGGTCGAGGGCGATCTTTCGGGTATTGTGCGCGCGCGCAGGCTGAGCCGCGCCACCATGCGCAACATCCGGCAGAACTTGTTCTTCGCGTTCCTCTACAACTCGCTGGGGGTGCCGATTGCGGCGGGCGTGCTCTACCCGTTCTTCGGATTATTGTTGAGCCCGATTCTGGCGGCGGCGGCGATGAGCTTCAGTTCGGTCTCGGTCATTAGTAATTCGCTGCGCTTGCGTAAAGTTCAGTTGTAACTTCAAATCTCTTCTCCCAACTCTTGGTTTCTTTGCGCCCATTGCCGGCCGAGGGTACTTTCGGCACCTCGCTGGCAATTGACAGGGTGCGCTCCCTGCACAACAATGAAGCTAATATCAGCAACAAGCTAGTCGGAGGAAACCTATGTCGGACGAATCTGCCCCCATCCCAGAAGTTCACGGGACCGAAAGCAATGCAGGCAAGTGGATTTTACTCATCATCGCGGTGATTTACGTCGCGGGATCGCTGTACTTTCTGTTCGATTTGCGCGGACGCCTCGACCAGCTGGGCAAGGACCAAGACGCCAGCAAGAACGAGATTTCCGAATTGACCAAGCGTATGGCGTCCGCCGAGGCTTCGGACGAAACCTTGGCGCATCAACTCGGCATGACCAAGAAAGAGCTTGCCGAGCGCTCCGCCGATTTGCAGCGCGAGCAGAAAGCCGCCGAGGCTCGGCTGGCGGAAGAGCAGAAAGAGCAGATCAGCCAGGTGAACGGTGAAGTGGCTGGCGTGAAGACCGATGTTGGCGGCGTGAAGACGGATGTGGCATCGACGAAAGCCGACCTGGAAGCTACCAAAGCCAAGCTGCAAAGCGCGGTGGGTGATCTTGGAGTGCAGAGCGGCCTGATCGCTAACACGCGAAGCGATCTGGAAGTGCTTAAGCACAGGGGAGATCGCAACTATTACGAGTTCAGCCTGATCCGCGGGGCGAAACCGCAGCCGGTCTCGACCGTGAGCCTGCAACTCAAGAAGACCGACCCCAAGCACGGCAAATTCACCTTGGACGTTACTTCTGACGACAAAACCATCGAGAAGAAAGATCGCAACGTCAGCGAGCCCATCCAGTTCTATACCGGGCGGGACCGCATGCTGTATGAGTTGGTGATCTGGACGATCGACAAGGACAAAGCTACTGGCTATCTGAGCACGCCGAAAAATGCGCCTGTTCCCGTAACGGCGGGGCTATAAGCCGGGCGATGTTTCCCGGCGGACACGTTTTGCTCGAAATTGCCCTGCGGACGGCGGTGATCTACGCCGTCGTCCTGCTGGGAGTTCGTTTGAGCGGGAAACGCGAAGTCGGGCAGATGACACCCTTTGACCTCACCCTCCTCCTACTGATCAGCAACTCCGTGCAAAATGCCATGACCGGGCCGGATACCTCTTTGCTGGGCGGGGTGATGGCGGCGGCCACATTGTTGGTAATGAACTACCTGGTGGCCGATCTTTCGGGCGTCAACCGGCGCTTCCGCAAAGTCGTCGAGGGGCAGCCCAGCCTGTTGATTCATGATGGGCAAGTCATTGCCGAGCACATGACGAAAGAGCGGGTCAGCAAGGATGAACTGGATCGCGCGCTGCGCGAACATGGCATTGCCAGCCCGCACGACGTGGCGCTGGCTGTGTTGGAAGTGGATGGATCGATCAGCTGCCTGAAGTACGATGAAATTAAGCCCGACGCCAATACCCACCTGGTTCGGCGCAGATTCATTCAGAAACATTAGCAGTGAATTTTTGGTTCCTCTCTTCATCTAGGCGACCGGGCTACGCCCTGATCGGACAACCCCTTCGGCTGCGCTCAGGGCGGGCTACTGCTGCTGTCGCCACGCGCTACTTGGTTAATACCAGCGGGATTGGCTGCTCTGCCGGGGAAATCGTTACGGTCAGCGATTTGCGGCTCGCGAAGGCATCTGCGGCGACCGGAAAACTTACGATGATCGTGCCTTTGACATCGCCGCCAGGTTCAATCCTGGTTTCGCGCTTCAGCGGGTCGAAGGCATGCTCCTTGAGGGCCGGGAAAGCCTCGAAGTAGCGCTCGACGTCCACAGCGGATGCGGCCTCATCGCTATAGCTCTTGGTGCTGTCTTCAAAGTCGGCCTTGATCTGCTGCACGACGAAGCGATTCTTATCGCCATTGTGGATAGAGAGCCCGATGGCGACCATCACCTGATTCTGGCCGGGGAGATCGACCGTCACGATATTGTCGATGCTGCCGGTGGCGGTTTGGCGCGGCTTTTGCACCAGGGCGACCACGGTGGCGATCACGGCAAGCGCTCCCACGCAGATGAGCACAATCTTCGCCGGTGGCAGGTTCTTACGCGCGGTGCCAAATTCCTCGCCGATGTTGAAGGGGATGGGCGCTTGCGGCGAAATCGCCGATGGTTCGGAAGAGGGTTGGGTGTGAGTTGAATTTGGTGTGTCTTCGGGCATCGTGGCCTCGACGTTTGCGTTCATTCTATTCGCTTTCAGTCCCACCCGTGTTTTATAGCTTGCGCAAACTTCTGCGCCGGGAGCGTGTTGAGAACGTCACCTTTGGTGAGCCAGGCGCGGCGGGCCTGGAGCACCCCATAGCGGATTTTATCGAGATGCGAAGTGTGGTGGGAGTCGGTGTTGATTACGATCTTCACGCCGTGCTGCTTGGCTAAGCGCAAATGGCGGTCGCACAGATCCAGGCGGTCGGGATAAGAGTTCAACTCCATGGCAACTTTGCGCTTGGCGGCCGCTTTTAGGATTGCGTCCATATCCACGGCGAAGGCGTCGCGGCGCAGCAGCAGGCGTCCCGTGGGGTGACCGATGAGCGAGGTATTGGGATTGCCGATTGCTTTCAGCAGGCGATCGGTCATCTCGGCTGAGCTTTGATTGAAGTGCGAGTGCACGCTGGCGATGACGATATCCATTTGCTCGAGGACTGAGTCGGAGAGATCGAGCGCGCCGTCGGCGAGGATGTCCACTTCGATGCCGGCGAAGATCTTAATGCCGTCCATCCGATCACCGGCAGCGCGGATACGTTCGATATGTTCGACCGCGCGTTTGTCATCCAGGCCGTTGGCGAACGCCAGGTTCTTCGAATGATCGGTGATGGCCATGTACTTGTAGCCGTGGGAGCGAGCGGCCTCGGCCATTTCTTCAATGGTGTTGCGGCCGTCGGTCTCGACCGTGTGCATGTGCACGTCGCCTTGCAGGTCGGCTTGCGTGATCAGCGCGGGCAGCGTGTGCTCGGCGGCGACATCGATTTCGCCCAGGTTCTCGCGCAGTTCGGGCGGAATGTAGTCGAGCTTAAGAGCGGCGTAGATTTCTTCTTCGGTCTTTCCCGCGACCACGCTTTGATCGTCCAGCCGCGCCAGGCTGTATTCGCTTAGCGTGAACCCCATCTTGAGCGCGCGCTGGCGGAGCGCGACGTTGTGTGCCTTAGAGCCGGTGAAATACTGCATGGCCGCGCCGAAAGAATCGGGCGGGAGTAAGCGCACATCGACCTGCATGCCGCCGCGCGGCCGGAAGCTAACTTTGTTTTCGCCGCGCGCAATGATGTCCATGAAGCCTGGCAGCTTAATGATGTGCTCGATCAGCTTCTCGCGTTCGGCGTCATCGCAGCAGGCTTGGCCGGTCACCAAAATATCGAGGTCGCCGACGGTCTCGCGGCCGCGGCGCAGGGAACCGGCTGGTGTGATTCTGCCGATACCGGGGAATCCGGCCAGGTGGGCGGCAATCTTCTTCGCCTCATTTTCCGCGGCGTCGAGCAAGAACCGGCCTGCGATGCGGCGGTAGTCCTCGATGGCCTTGAGCAGTTTCTGCTCGTGCTTCTCGCCCATGCGCGGCAACTCGCGAATCTTGCCTTCGCGCGCCAATTTTTCTACGCCTTCCAGATCGCTCACTTGATAAGCGCTCCAGATGAGGGCGATGGTCTTAGGGCCGAGCCCCTGAATCTTCAGCAGGTCGAGCATCGAGGGCCGGTATTTCTTGAGCAGTTCGGCGTGCAGCGAGAGTTGTCCAGCTTTGAACATCTCTTGCAGGTTGAGGAGCATGCCCTTGCCAATGCCGGGAATGGCCAGGACGCTCTTGGGCTCGTCGATCAGATCCGCAATCTGTTGTGGGAGAGCCTCAATCGCCTGCGCGGCGTTGCGATAGGAACGGATGCGAAACGAATCTTGCCCATCGATTTCAAGCAGGTCGGCGGTTTCGTAGAGAATGCCGGCAATGGCCTTGTTGTCCATAGGCAATCAAGCGAATTCGATCAAAGAAGCTGCGAAGCAAAGCATACTCTCAGCAACGGTAATGTGAGGATGAGAAGGCTGGGCAGATCATGCCAGGCAACGCAGGCTGGAAGGCAAACGCCGATCCGGCCTAGGGAGGCAAAACGAATCTCGATGTTAAAGTGAAACCTTAAGCACTCTTGATAACATTAGCTGCCTGCGGGCCTTTCTGACCTTGGGAGATTTCGAACTCCACGTGGTCGCCTTCCTGCAGGCTCTTGTAACCTTCCGACGTAATCGCGCTATAGTGCACGAAAACATCCGGACCGTCATCGCGTCCGATAAAACCGTAACCCTTCGCGTTGTTAAACCACTTCACCGTACCTTTCAAGCGCTCCACATACGCCCCCTCGGGCACGTGCTCAAAAGCTCCGAGGCCGTGCCAATCAATTTGGCACAATTGTGGGGCTATTCGCGGAGCCTGTCAAGACGGTCAGTTCCGGAGAGAGTGCCCTAGAAAGCACACAACCAACCCCCTATTCATGCGGCTTGCGGGCGCTTGTCTGCTGGGCTAGCCAGAGCACGCCGGAGATGGTTTTGGCATCCCAAATCCGTCCCGTCATCACCATGCGCACGGCTTCGGAAAGGGGGACCATCTTGATATCGATAACCTCGTCCGCTTCGGGCGCGGCCCTTCCGGGACGAAGGTCCCGCGCCAGGAAGATGGTCATGGTTTCGGCGACGAAACCCGGGCTGGCGTAGAAGCGCAGGACGGGCTTCCAGCTTTTTGCCAAGTAGCCGGTTTCTTCGCGTAGCTCTCGTTTCGCGGCGGCGAGGTCCTTTTCGCCCTTGTCGATGCGGCCGGCGGGCAGCTCCCACAGATATTTCTGGGCGGCGTGGCGATATTGGTGTTCGAGCAGAATCAGCGGCTCGGACCCGCCCTCCTCAACCGCCAAAATGACCACGGAGCCGGTATGGTGGACGATGTCGCGGCGGGCGCGTACTCCCGAGGGTTCGAGCACCTGGTCGGTGCTCACCCAGAATGACGGACCGCGATAGGCTACGCGAGAAGAAAGTACGCGAGCATTGGTTTTCGAGCGTGGAGACCTGGGGCGGGACGATTTAGGCATGACAACAATATAAGCGAAGCGAGCGCGCCATGCGATTCACTTTCCGCTTCTACGGCGCGTTTGCTCCTGTAGTGCATGCCGATATCTTTCGAGGTTTTTCTGGAAGGCCGGTTGCTCGTCCGAGGAAGCCAATGCGATTGCCTGCTGTTCCGTCTTTACAGCCTCCTCATGCTGCCCATTGGCGTAGTAAGCTTCGGCTAAAGTATCGAGATGGCTCGGATCGGGGTTGTCTTTTTCAGAGCTGACGGCTTTGCGGGCGTAGTCCAAAGCAGCGGCGGGATTGCGAATCGCGGGATCGGAGCTTGTCGCATAGGTCCAGGCAACGTTATTCTGTGCTTCGTTGTTCCCCTGATCAGCGGCCTTGCGGAACCAGTACAGGGCTTGGGCGTCGTCTTTGGTGAGGCCTTCGCCGCCGTCCGTATACATTACCCCAAGAAAGTACTGAGCATTGGCCTCGCCTAGGTCGGCGGCCTTGCGGTAGGCGCCAACCGCCGCCGTCGTGTTTCCCAGGTGCTGGTAGGCGATACCAAGATCGTACCAATCTTCGGCCGCCTCTGGACGGTAGGTGACGGCATCATGGAGCCATCGGGCAGCATCTTGGTAGTGCTGAGCGACCAGGGCTTCGTAGCCCCATTGTCCTTCTTCGTAACCGGACGCGCGTGAGAGGTTGACCCTCGGCCGGCCAAGCGTTGCGGCCCACAACCCAAACAGGACGATGACGCCGAGACACGCGACAATCAGGGCGCGGCGGCGCGGCATGGTAATCGCAAGTCCGGTCAGGATTCCCAAGACCGCCCCCGCCCCATGGGCAGTGTTGCCCACCGGCATGATATTGGTCACGGTCGTGACGATGCACAAGAAGAACCATCCTATGAAGAGTTCGACGGTTCTTCGGTCCATGGAATCGCGAAAGCGCGGGTCGCGCGAAGCGAGAATCCAGAGCAGCCCGAAGAAGCCATAGCCGACACCAGAGAGTCCCGCGCCACCCGCGGAGAAAGCAAATTCCAGCGAGCCGGACCCGACCGCGAAAAAAACAATTAGAGCTGCAGTCTTGGCATGGCCGTATACCCGCTCGATGGAGGTTCCGAAAACCCACAGCCAATAGACGTTGAAGGCCAAGTGCAAAATGCCGAGGTGGGGAAAGATGCTGGTTACCAACCGCCAAAGCTCCCCGCGCCGGATCATGGCGCTTTCAAAGAGCGGCGAGACATCCACCTTGGCCCACCAGGCAGTGGTGGTCCCGATGGCCAAGAGCGCCGTGCCCGCAACCACTGGGTAGTGCGGAATTTCGCTAAGCTTGGGAGGCGCATCCATAGCGCAACACGCTACAACCAGGGCTGCCTACCCGTCTAGGATAGATTTTCCGAGCGCAAAGGCGTGAGATGCGAACCAATGCCCAGCGGATTCTACTTCAACATCACCCGCTCAATCGTTTTCGCCCGTCCCGTGGCCACGTCGCAATCGACCACCACCGCGCACAGGCGCACATCGCCAGTGGCCGGCTCAAATCGCACGGGCATATTGTTCAGAAATTTTCCGACCACCAATTCCTTTTGTACTCCGATTACGCTGTCGTATGGACCGCTCATGCCTACGTCGGTGATGTAAGCCGTGCCGCCGGGCAAGACCCGTTCATCCGCGGTGGGAACGTGCGTGTGGGTGCCCACGACCGCGGTTACGCGCCCATCCAAATACCATCCCATCGCAATTTTTTCTGAAGTGGCTTCGGCGTGCATGTCCACAAACACGACTTTGGCCCTGATGGTCTTGAGCAATTCGTCGGCGGCGCGAAACGGATCGTCATTCGAGGCCATGAACACCCGCCCCTGCAGGTTGATCACAGCGTAGGCAACGCCGTTCTTGCTTCCCTCATACACGCCCCAGCCGGGCATGCCCGAAGGATAGTTGGCGGGGCGCAGCAGGCGCCGCGCCGGGCTATTCGGGCCGTCCGCCGACTGAAAGTAGTCCACGATCTCGCGCTTGTCCCAAATGTGGTTGCCGGTGGTGATGACGTCAATGCCAAGCTCGAACAAATCTTCCGCAAGCGCCGGCGTGATTCCGAAGCCGGCGGCCGAGTTCTCGCCGTTCGCAATAACCAGATCGGCGGCGTACTGCTTAACCAGTCCCGGCAGGCGGTCCTTGACGATCGTGCGTCCCGGCCGCCCGAAAATGTCCCCAATAAAAAGAATGCGCATAGGCCTTTGCGATGGTAACACGCAAGTTTCGTGCGCCATGCCACGGATGCCTTTCGGTCGCGGCTCGAATTGGCCACGACGGACGGCCAACGACTAACGAGCGTTGTCTAATTCCGCAGTTTTCAGGAAGTCGTAATTTCCGGAGGAATTCAGCGTGAGCTTGCGGACTCGCGGCGTGGCCACCAGCACGTTATCCAAGTACCACAAATTGAAGTAGGGCAATTCGTCCGCGAGAATACGCTGGGTCTCCAGATAGAGCTGCCGGCGCGTCTCTTGGTCCGATTCGCGGTTGGCCCGGTTGATTAGCGCGTCCACGCGGGGGTTGGAATAGAAGCCGCGATTGCCGCCATTGGGCGTGAACTTGGCGGAATGAAAGAGATACTCGAACATGTTTGGATCTTCGTTGCCGCCCACCCAGCGCAGGGCGTAGAGCTGAAATTCGCCGTGGGTCACATCGGCTAAGAACGTGGCGAACTCAAAGGTGCGTATGTCCAGCACGATTCCCACATCGCGCAATTGTTGCTGCAACACCGCCGCCAGCAGACGCGGGCTCTCGTCGGCGGAAGTTTTCATGGTGAGATGAAAACGCACTCCATTCACGGCGGGATAGCCGGCTTGATCGAGCAGTTGGCGGGCGCGTTCCAGGTTGTGGGCGCAATCGGGCAAGTCGCCGCTGTAGGCCCAACTTTCCGGAGGCAGAATGCTCGATGCCGGGCGGGCGAAATCCCGCAACAGGTAATGAATCATCGGCTGCCGGTTGATGGCGCAGGCCAGCGCCTGCCGCACCCGGACATTTTTGAGGATCGGGTCGCGAGTATTGAAGGCCAGGTAAACAAGTTCGGTTCCCGGAGCTTGCAGCACCTGAAGGTGGGTGTTTTGTTGGAGCGCCAAAACCATATCCGCGGTCATCGCGTTGATGGCGATATCGGCGCTGCCCTTGCGCAGTTCGAGCGCGCGCGTGGTCATATCCGGCGCCACGATGAATCGCACTCGTCGCAAGCGAGGCTCTTCTCCCCAATAGGCGTCGTTGCGCTCGATCACCACGTCGCGGTCCTGCTCAGCGCTGACGAAACGAAACGGCCCGGAGCCGATGGGATTCCGGCCTTCTTGGTCGTCGCTGCCGTAAGGCACGATCCCCATCGCCGCGCCGGAGAGGTTCCACAGCAGGGAAGAAAAAGGTTGCTTCAAGCGAAAAACAACCGTGAAGTCGTCGGGGGCATCAATCCGGTCCACGGGGCTGTAGGTCGACGCCTTGGTGCTGCGTATTTTGCCTTGCAGTAAGGAATCGAAGGTGAACTTCACGTCGCGCGAGGTGAGTGGACGTCCGTCGTGAAACGTCACTCCCCTGCGCAGGTGGAAAATGTAGGTAAGCGGATCGGGAATTTCCCAGCGCTCCGCCAGGCCGGGCTGAACGTTGAAGTGCACATCGCGCGTGAGGAGATCGTCGAAAAGCAATTCATCAATACGTTCCGATTGCGCGTCGATTCCGACCCGCGGATCAAGATTGGTTGGGCTGCTTTCGATGACCATCACCAGGGTATTCGGATCGGGCTTTTGGGAACAGGACGATGCCGCAAGAGTGATTCCGACGATCGTCATCCCCAGCACAAAACGACCGGTCAGCGACGGTCGCGGGATGAAGGGGCCCGGCTTGTCACGCATACGAAACCTTTCCTAAGATCGCGGGCCGGCGAGCGCCCGTTGCGGAAGGCAGATTCGACGGCCGCTGGTTCCAGGTCTCATAAGCCAACAGCGCGAAGGCTGCCGCTTCTTTCGCGGCGGCCGGCAAACCGAATTCATCCGAGCAGCGAAGCCGAAGCCCGAGGGGGTGCAACTGGTTCGTCAACATTGCGATGAGCGCAGGGTTGTTGGCTCCTCCGCCGGCGACGATGAATTCACCGTATGCGCCACCCGGCAGCACATGTCGCCGCAGGGCGTCGGCAATCGAATGGGCCGTCAAGGCAGTCGCGGTTGCGACTACGTCTTGTTTCCTTGCCCGTTTGCATCGTCGCAGAAATTCCCCCGCAAACTCCCGCCCAAACTCTTCCCGCCCCGCGGTTTTCGGCGGTTTTCGGCGGAAGAACGGCGCTCGCAACAATTGTTGTACGACAAGGTCTAACACTTTGCCGGAAGCCGCAATTCTTCCATCGCGATCGTATGGCTTGCCGAATAAGCGCTCGGTCACGGCGTCGATCACCATGTTGCCGGGCCCGGTATCGAAGGCGACCACCTGCTCAGGAGATACTCCCGCGCGAATGGCGGTGAGGTTCGCGATCCCGCCAATGTTCTGTACCACGCGCCCCACGCGCGCATCGCGATAGAGCAAGTAGTCGAGAAAAGGTACCAGCGGTGCACCCTTGCCACCGGCGGCAATATCCGCCGGGCGAAAATCAGAAACAACGGGCACTCCCAGGCGGGCCGCGATCACCGCCCCTTCGCCGGTTTGCCAAGTCGTGGCAACGCTGCGGCCCAGAAACCGGGCCGCTTCGCCTTGGTGGTAGAGAGTCTGCCCGTGACAACCAACCAGTTCCGCTCTCAGCCGGAATCGCCGCTGTGTTTTGAGCACGGCGTCTGCGTAGAGTTCGCCAAGAAGAAAATTCAAGCGGGCCAAATCAGCCACCTCCGCGCGCGCCGAGTTCATGGCGCCCAACACCGCGCGGCGGACAGGTTTGGGATAGGGATATTCGGCGTGAGCTAGAAATTTGAATGGGACATTCTGCGAGCCATGCGCGGGCTCAGGCGCGCGAATCAGCGCCACGTTGATCCCATCGGCCGAAGTGCCGCTCATCACGCCGGCAACAATCATGATTCGGCCCGCTTCAAGGCTTCCAAGCGCACGCGTTCCGAAAATTCCCACAAGCGCCGCGTGAGCTTGTCCACCTTTAATGATCCAGGCGCCGCCGTCCGGCGTTTCCATTCAGCCGACTTTCTCTTGAACGCCAGCACGCGCGCCGCGGACTCCTCGACCCGCCGGGCGAAGCCCGGGTCACGCCGCGCTTGCGCAACCAGCGCCTCGTAGGAGCGGATCACCCACTCCTCTTGATGGCAGATCAGGCACAAATCTCCGCCCGCGCGAATATGTTCCACTGCGGCCTGTTGGACCGGCGCCGACTTCAACACGCCACCCATCTCCAAATCGTCCGAGACCACCAGGCCTCGATAGGCAATTTTCTTGCGCAAGACGTCCGTGATCCATTTCCTGGAGAGCGAAGCTGGCTTGAGGTTGTGCGTGACCTCGGGATAATTCGCATGGCCCACCAAGATCATCGGCAACTCGCGGCGCAACGTTCTATAGGGATAAATATCTTCTTGCCACAGCTTCGTCCACGATTTCCGAACACTGGGCAGTTCGTGGTGTGTATCAAGATTCGCTTCCCCCAAGCCAGGGAAATGCTTGCCACAACCTAGCACTCCCGCCGACCGTAATCCTGCTAGAAATTCACGAACGTAGATCACCACCTGCTTCGGATCGCCGGAAACCGCGCGTGAACTCATCACCGTGCGCGAAGCCGGCAGCGCCAAATCCAGCACCGGAGCGAAATCCACATTGAAGCCGAGAGCCCGGCAAGATTCGCCGATGACCTTGCCGTGCGTGCGGAAGAGTTTGCGATTTCCCGTAGAGAACACGTCCGCTGCCGAAGGCGTTGGTCTTAGCACTTTGCGAAATCGGTCAACGCACCCGCCTTCGAGATCGACACACTTGAATAAAGGAGTGGACACACACGCCTGACAGTCCTTGAGCAACTTGTGCGTCTGTTCCGCGCTCGCGATATTGCGGGCAAAAAGAATGACGCCGGCAGGTTGCAATGTGGTGAGCAGGGAACGGAAACGCGGCGACACTTCGACGCCTTCGAAGCCGATGATGAGTACCTGGCCGAGATGTTTCTGTCCCTGGGACAACTCTCTTGCTGTAGCCACTGAAAGTTCAGACCTCGTTGGTAGCGCCGGCGGGACGCCGGCTGTGGAGCGGGCGTCTCGCCCGCGATTTAGACTCTATCCACGGGCAGCTCTAAAAACTACGGGCTCCGCCGCCATCGGGCCGGCGGCGCTACGCAAAGCTATTCGATCTGCTTCTTCAACTCCGCCAGCAAATTCAGCGCCTCCAACGGCGTCAACCGGTTCAAATCCACGGCTCGCAGCTTTTCCAGCACGGGTTGCGACAGCGGCGTAAAGATCGTCAACTGCGCCGGCGGAGGCCCCGCTCCCGGCGAAAGATGTCCGGTGACTTCCTGTTCCGCGGACTCATGCTCGGCCAGCACTTCCCGCGCGCGCTCGATGACCTCAACGGGAAGGCCAGCCAGTTTCGCGACTTCAATTCCGTAGCTGCGGTCGGCCGCTCCTGGTTCCACCTTGCGCAGAAACACCACGCCGCCACCGGTTTCTTTCACCGAGACGTGATAGTTCTTCACTCCGGAAAGCGTTTCGGCGAGCTTCGTCAATTCAAAGTAGTGCGTGGCGAAAAGCGTTTTCGCGCGCGTATGGCTATGAATGTATTCCACCGCCGCCCAGGCAATCGCCAGTCCGTCGTAGGTTGAAGTCCCGCGTCCCACTTCGTCGAGCAGGATGAGGGACCGCGGCGTCGCGGTGTGCAAAATGGCCGCCGTTTCCGTCATCTCCACCATGAAGGTCGAGCGCCCACGCGCCAGGTTATCGCTGGCCCCGATGCGCGTGAATACGCGGTCCACCACTCCCAACCGCGCCGACCGAGCCGGTACGAACGATCCCATCTGCGCAAGCAGGACGGTGAGCGCCGTCTGCCGCAGGTAAGTCGATTTGCCGCCCATGTTCGGCCCGGTGAGCACGAGGATGGTGTGGGTCGTCGAATTCAAATACAAAGCGTTGGGGACAAATCGCTCGCCGCCGCCTAGTTCCTGCTGCTCAATCACCGGATGCCGGCCTTCCGCCACTTCAATGTCCGAGGAATCGTCGAATTGCGGGCGGCAGTAATTTCGCAGAGCCGCGATATTCGCCAAGGCCGCCAGCACGTCCACTTCCGCCAGCGCGAGCGCGGTCTGGCGGATGCGCCGCGCTTCTCCCGCAACGGCCGAACGCATTTCCGCAAACAGCCGCCGCTCGATCTCGACGATCTTTTCCTGGGCATCGAGAATCTTTGCTTCGTACTCCTTCAATTCCGGCGTCGTGAACCGCTCGGCGTTGACCAGCGTCTGTTTGCGGTCGTAGTCCGCCGGAACCAAATGCAAATTGGGCTTCGAAACTTCCAGGTAATACCCGAAAATGGAGTTGAACTTAACTTTGAGGGAATTGATTCCAGTTCGCTGCCGTTCCCGCTGCTCGATCTGCGCCAGAAACTGCTTGCTGTTCCGGCTCAGGTCGCGCAGTTCGTCGAGTTCCTTGTCGACGCCACCTTCGATAACGCCGCCGTCGCTGAGCGAGATGGGCGGCTCGGGCACGATGGTTTTGTCTATGCGCTCTCGTAGGTCGCCGAGTTCGTCGACCGATCCGTGCAAGGTCTGAAGCCGTGCGGCCGCGAAGCTGCGCAGCACCGCGCGGACTGCCGGGATCTTCGACAGCGACGCCGCCAGCGCCAGTAGATCGCGGGGATTCGCCGTTTCCAGCGTTACGCGGCTCAGCAAACGTTCCAGATCGAGAATCCCATCGAGCGCCCGCCGCAATTCCTCACGCGCAACCGTTTGCTTTACCTGGACCTCGACGGCATCCAGGCGCGCGTTAATTTCTGCGAGATCGATCGAAGGGCGCAGCAGCCACGAGCGCAACAGGCGCTTACCCATGGGCGTAACCGTGGCGTCAATCGCGCGGAACACGGTCGCACCCGCATCGGATCCGGTGAAAAGTGGTTCGATCAGCTCTAGGTTGCGCACCGTGACCGCATCCAGCACCAGGCAGTTCTGCCGTTCGTAGAAGCCGATGCGATCCACGTGGTCGAGTGTTCCGCGTTGTGTCGAGCGCACGTAATAGAGAATTGCCCCTGCCGCGGCCGCGGCCGCCGGCTTGCCGGCGAGACCAAATCCTTCGAGCGACAACACGCCGAAATGGTTCTCCAGCAGCGGAATGGCGTGGTCGGGCGCGAAAATCCAATCCTCCAGCGGCGTCTCGGACCATGCTCCGTCCGCCGCCCTCGGCTGCGGGCCTGCGCATGCCGTGGACGGTCTGCGCGCGCCTTCAAATAACGGCGCCGACGAGCCATACAGCACTTCTTTCGGACGCAACTGCTGCAACTCTTCCTGAATTCTGCGCGCCGCGTCCTCGCCCTTAAACTCGGTCGCTCGAAATTCTCCGGTGGAAAGGTCCAGAGCCGCAAATCCAGCCCGGTCCCCACTCTGCGCCAGCGCCGCCAGGAAGTTGTTCTCCTCCGAACTCAGCCCCGAATCGGCTGCTGTGCCCGGCGTCACCACGCGCGTCACCTCACGCCGCACCAATTTCTTGGCCAGGCGCGGGTCTTCCACCTGTTCGCAGACCGCGACCTTGAATCCCTTGCGAATGAGTTTTGAAATGTAACCCTCGGCCGCATGATAAGGCACGCCACACATGGGCACGGACACCCCTTTTTCCTTGTTGCGCGAGGTTAGGGTAATTTGCAGCTCGCGCGACGCCAGGATGGCGTCGTCGAAAAATAGCTCGTAGAAATCCCCCAGGCGAAAGAACAGCAAGGCGCTGGGGTGCTCCTTTTTGATGGCGGCGTACTGCCGCATCAGCGGGGTGGACGACTCGGTCATTGCGGGCAGGTGCGTGCGCGGATTATAACAAACGCGCGCGGCGGCCTTGGCCGGTGGAAATCATGGTTGACGTAGCATCCGTGCAGTGGTTTGCTTACTGCCATGGAACTTCGCAAAGACCCCATCACCCGCTCCTGGGTGATGACCGGCGATGAAGGGACGGACTCCGCTCCGCGCTCCGAGGTATGCCGGTTTTGCCCGGATTCCCCGGCCGCGCCGCAACTGATATCCAACCTTCCCGGAATTCAGGGTCAACCCTGGTCGGCTCGTGCGGTGGTTCATCCCACCCCGCTCTACCACGTGGAGGGCGATCCCGCCCGCCGCGGCGATGGGCTCTACGACCGTATGCAATCGGTAGGAGCGCATGAGGTGCTGGTGGAAAATCCCAGGCACGACCTCCATTTGTGGTGCGCCAGCGACGCCGAGATTGAGCTATTTCTGCAGATGGCCGCGCAACGCATTCAGGACTTGAAGCGCGACGGGCGTTTCAAGTACGTCAGCATTTTCAAAAACTATGGGCCAAGCGCGGGGCAGGAGTTTGCGCATCCGAATTCTCAACTTACCGCAACCACCTTCGTGCCGCGCCGCGTGCTCTACGAGTTGCGCGCCTGCCGCGAGTACTTCAAGCAGAAAGAACGTTGCGTGTTCTGCGACATCATCGCGCAGGAAGTGCAGCAAAACCTGCGGCTGGTGGAATTTCGCGGCGACTTTCTGGCTCTTGCTCCTTATGCCCCGCGCGTGCCCTACGAGACCTGGATCCTGCCGCGCACCCACGAGGCCGCCTTCGAGCGCTTTGCGCTGAACCGGCACGGCTCCTTGCGTGACCTGGCAGGTCTTTTGCGCCGCACCTTGCAGCGCATTCGCACCGTCACCGAGGATTTTCACTTAGTGCTGCACACTTCTCCCAACAGCCAGCACCCCTCGAAGAGCTTGGGCTACTGGAAAACTCTGGACGAGGATTATCACTGGCACATCGAAATCATGCCGATCCTCGCATCCAAGGCGAAGTCGTACACCTTTAAGGAGGTCTACTACTCGCCGATCAAATCGGAAACCGCGGCCAAACGCCTGCGCGAAGCCAGAATTGATGCGTGAGGATCGATGCCGGAGAATGTTCCCATGACGGTCCGCCGCATGAAGACCTATACCGGGGGCCAGGGCTACGTCTACCAGTACTATTTTGTGGGGAAACGCGCCGCCTTGGCGACCGCTCTCGAGGCGCCGGCCACCGAGTACATCTTTGACGTGACTTCCGACCGAAAAACTACGTTCGCGGTAAGCGTCTTTATGCCCCAGCAAGCTCCGCGCGCTTGGCAGTCGGCGCACGGACGCGCCCTTACCGAAGCGGAAGAATATGGCGCTGTGAAGATGCGCTTGTTCCAGGCTTTCGACGAAATTGAGAATATGATGGCCGACGGCCGGCGTTTGCTGGTCAGTGCCGAAACGCTGGAGCAGGTTCTGGCAGCCCTGCGGGTGGAATAGACATACCCTCACGACTTCTTTGCCCCGCCCGCGGTGCAGTCTATAATCAGCCTACTGGACGCAGGCAATCCACGAGGCAGGGTCGTCCGTCACCTCAATCTATGCCCATACTTTGGCTACGAGTCGCGCTCGGCTGTTACGGCGTCGGCCTGCTCTATGCATTGGTGGCGCTCACCCGCACCAGCGATCTGCTGGGCCGCATCGCCCTGCATGCCGCCTATCTGGGCATGGTCTTCCATTTGGTTTCGCTGGCAGAAGCCATGCAGCTCTCCGGGCAAATTGCGCTGACTTCGGTGCACAACGCGGAGTCCGTGCTGGCTTTCCTGATCATGGTCATCTTCCTGATCATTTACATGGTCTATAAGACGACCTCGCCGGGCATTGTAGTTTTCCCGCTGGTATTTCTTTTGACCTTGGTCGCCGTGGCCGGCCAGCAACCGTTTCTGCGCATGCCTCCCGGCGTTCGCAAGGGCTGGTTGATTGCCCACGTCGCTCTTATCTTCACCGGATACGCTGCCCTGTTTGTGAGTTTCGGCGCCAGTCTCCTTTATCTAATTCAAGAGCACACGCTCAAGTCCAAGAAATCGAGCGGCATCCTCTCCCGCTTGCCTGCGTTAGAGGTAATTGACGACATCGGTTATCGCTCGCTGCTGCTCGGCTTTCCATTCATGACTTTGGGCTTGATCGCGGGCACTATTGTGGCGCAGGTCACCTTCGGGCGAATCAATTTCCTGGACCCCAAAATCCTGCTCTCGGTCCTGATGTGGATCGTGTATATGGTGATGGTCTACACCCGCTGGACTGCGGGCTGGCGCGGCCGCCGCGCGGCGTATCTGGCTGCCGGCGTGTTCGCGGCCGCGCTCATCGCATGGTCAGCTAACTACTTCAGCGCCATCCACAGGTTTGTGCAGTCATGAACTTCCGTTTAATCGGCGTCAACCATAACAGCGCGCCGGTCGAGGTGCGCGAGCGCCTGGCAATTCCGGAGTCTAAGCTACCGGATGCCTTGCAGCGTTTTGTGGCGCACCCCGGCGTCGCCGAGGGAGTCATCCTGTCCACCTGCAACCGCGTGGAACTGCTCGCCCGCACGCAAAATGGCGCCGCCGATCTGCGCAGTTTCTTGCACTCCTATTTCCACCTGGACCCCGCCGAACTGGAGCCTCACCTCTACGACTACAGCGAGAACGACGCCGTCCGCCATCTTTTCCGCGTGACTTCCAGCTTGGATTCCATGGTGATCGGGGAAGCGCAAATCCTCGGCCAGGTGAAAGAAGCCTACGCCACCGCCCGCGCCGTGGGCGCGGTGCACTCCCAGCTCGATTTGCTGCTTACCCGCGCCTTCGCCGTGGCCAAGCGAGTGCGCACGGAAACCGCGGTGGGTTCGTCGGCGGTTTCCGTGGCCTCGGTTGCCGTGGAGTTGGCCAAGAAGATTTTCGGATCCCTGCAAGGCAAACATGTTTATTTGGTGGGCGCAGGCAAGATGAGCGAACTCGCCGCCCGCCACCTGCAAGCCCACGGCGCCGCCTCCATCTTTGTGGCGAACCGCACCTACGATCGCGCCCAGCAATTGGCCGCCAAGTTCAACGGCGAAGCGATCCACTTCTCCGAAATCTACAACACCTGCGACCGCGCCGATATTGTCATCACCTCAACCGGCGCGCCGGTGGCTATCTTCAAGCGCGCGCACGGCGAAATGTTCCTCAGCCGCCGCAAGAACCGCCCCATGTTCTTCATCGACATTGCCGTACCACGCGATGTCGATCCGGAAATGAACAAGCTGGACGGCATCTTCGTCTACGACATCGACGACTTGCAGCAGGCCGTCACCGCGCATGTCACCGACCGCAAGAAAGAAGCCAGCCGCGCCGAAGACATCATCAACGTTGAAGTCGAACGCTTCCAGGCCCGTTTGCAGGCCCTCGAAGTCGTCCCAACCATTGTCTCCTTGCAGGATCACATCGAAACCATTCGCCAGGCCGAGATTGACCGCGTACGCGGACGCTTGGGTTTTCTTTCGCCCGAGCAGGAGCTTGCAATCGAAGCCTTGACCCGCGGCATTGTCAACAAGATCCTCCACACTCCCATCAGCGCATTGAAGACCGCCGCCCGCGATTCCGAAGCTACCACGGTGGTGGATGTGGTCCGCCGCCTGTTCAACCTGCGGGAGGGAAAGCCGGCGAAATCCGGAAGGGAACCTGGAGAGCGAGAGTAATGGCGCGGTTGCGAATCGGTTCCCGCGGCTCGATGCTGGCCCTGTGGCAGGCGAACTACATCACCTCGCTGCTGCGCGAGCGCGGCCACAGCGTGGACATTGAAATCATCAAGACCACGGGTGACAAAATCACCGACGTTGCTCTGGCGCAGGTCGGGATCAAGGGCATGTTTACCAAAGAGATCGAAGAGGCGCTGGCCGAGGAGCGCATCGATCTGGCCGTGCATAGCTTGAAGGATTTGCCCACCGAACTTCCGCCCGAATTCGAGATCACTGCCATTCCGCCGCGGGAAGATCCGCGCGACGCGTTTTGCTCCCTCCGCTACGAGAGCATTGAGCAATTGCCGGAAGGCGCGCGCGTCGGTACCAGCAGCTTGCGCCGCCACGCGCAGCTAAAAGCTTTGCGTTCCGATATCGAGATTTATCCGCTGCGCGGTAACGTGGATACGCGTTTGCGAAAGCTGGAAGCCGGAGAATATGACGCGATGATTCTGGCCGCGGCCGGACTGCATCGCCTGGGAAAAACGGAGTGGGCGAAACAGTTGATCCCTCCCGACGCGATGTGCCCCGCCCCAGGACAAGGGGCCCTAGCCATCGAAATTCGCGCCGGCGATTCGCACATAGCGGACCACTTGGGGTTCCTGGATGACCCCGAAGCCCGCGCCACCACAACCTGCGAGCGGGCCTTACTGACGAAGCTGGGCGGCGGCTGCCAGGTACCCATTGGGGCCAGGGCCACAATTCGCGAGGGCTTGCTTCACCTGGACGCGGTCGTGGCCCGCGCCGATGGAACCAAAGTTCTGCGCGAATCCGGGGAAGGGGACGATCCAGTGCGGCTCGGTGAAGCCGTCGGCGGCGCGTTACTCCAGCACGGCGCCGACGAAATTCTGGAGGAAGTTTATGGTTAGCTCAGGTCGACAGCGTGCCTTGCCGTGCTGAGCGGAGCAGGACCCTCGCGAAGCGAAGGCTCCGCAAGTCTCAAATGACCCCCAAACCTCGCAAGCCGAGTCCGCTCGCCGGCCATCGCATCCTAGTCGGCCGGGCGCGCCATCAAGCCAGCGCTCTTTCCTCTGGCCTGCGCGACCTGGGCGCGGAAGTCCTAGAAATCCCCTTCATCGAAATCCGCAAGCCCCGTTCTTACGCGCGCTTCGACCAGGCCTTAAGGAATCTCGATCACTACGACTGGCTCATCCTCACCAGTGTAAACGGCGTTGACGCAATGTGGGCGCGCCTGACATGCCTCAGGCTAACCGGAAGAAAACTGCCGAGCCTGAAAATCGCCGCCATCGGTCCGGCGACGCAAAAGGCCATTGAGCGGCGCGGCCTCAAGGTTCACGTTGTCCCCGCTCAGTATGTTGCAGAGGCAGTGGTCGACAGCTTGCGCCATCGCGCGCAAGGCAAGCGCGTGCTCCTGGCCCGCGCCAAAGTGGCCCGCGACGTGATCCCCCGCGAACTGCGGAAGCTGGGCGCGAAGGTGGATGTAGTAGTGGCCTATAAGACAGTCGTCCCAAAATCTTCGAAAGCGCGCCTGCGGGCCATTCTGAAAGATCCCGAACGCCGCCCGGACGTGATTACATTTACCAGCTCATCGACCGTAAAGAACTTCGTGGCGTTGTTGGGGAGAACAGCCGGGCGAGGCGCCCGCGCCGGTGCAAAATCATTCGACAGCGTCCGCTTCGCCTCTATCGGCCCGGTGACCTCGGCAACTTTGCGCGACCTAGGCCTTCCGGTTGACATCGAAGCGAAGGAATACACCATCCCCGGCCTGATCGCCGCGATAGCGGCTTCTCTGTAGAGACGTAGCTTGCTACGTCTCGCCGCCGCGCCCGACCTCTCACTCCGTCAACGAACACCCGCAATCCGCCGGAGGCACCCGCGCCTTCAGAAAATCCGCCACTCGTTGATACGCGTCGATCTGGTTCTCCACCCGCGCAAACCCATGCCCCTCATTCTCGTAAATCTTCGCTTCCGCCACGCCGCCCTGCTTCTTAATCGCATCGACCACCTGCTGCGTCTCTTCTTTTGGGCAACGAGGATCGTGCCCTCCCGCGAGCAGCAACAACGGCGCTTTGATCTGATCCACAAAGAAAATCGGAGAGCGATCCTGAAACAAAGCTTTGTTCTTCACCGGATCTCCCATCGTCGCTAGATCGGATTGCTGCAACACCGGATCTTCGTTCTCGATCTCCGTGAACCAATTCACGAAAGGCACAATGGGCAAGCCCGCCGCCCAGACTTCCGGAGCCTTGGTCACCGCCATCATGCTCAAATATCCGCCGTAACTCGCGCCCATAACGGCAATCTTCTTGGGATCGAGAAACCCGGTTTGCTTGATGAAATCCACTCCCGCCAGCACGTCCTGCAGGTCGCCGCCGCCCATGTCGAACAGGTTGGCCTGCTGGAACTCTTTGCCGTATCCCGTCGATCCGCGATAATTCGGCGCCAGCACCATGTATCCTTGATTCGCCGCAAACTGAATAAACCGGTTGAACGAGTTCACCGTCTGTGCTGTCGGGCCGCCGTGAATATAGACGATGGCGGCATTCTCCCCGCTGCGCCGCATGTTATAGGGCACATAGAGAAACGCGGAAATCGTCCATTTCCCATCGCGGCTCGGATAATGCGCCAGATACGGCTCAACCATATCCTCGGCGCGCACGCCAGCCACCAGCGAGTGCGTGACCTGGTGCGATTTCCCCTCCGCCAGCGTGTAAACCCAGACATCATTGGGCGCATCCGGCCCGTTGTGGTAGTAAAGAAGCCGCGACCCATCGCGCGAGAAAGCCGACTCCGAGCCGCCCGGCGTATTTACACCCTTCGGCAGGGGCAGGGAAGCCGTTTTCCCCGAAGCCAAGTCGTGCAAATAAATATCGGTATTCCCGTCGACATTGGCCGTCCAGAGCGCTTGCTTGCCGTCGCGAGAAAAGTTCCCGCCCTCGATCTCCCACTTGTCGTGAGTGAGCCACTGGATTCTTCCGAGACGCACTTGCCCGCCCTTCGTGCTTATGCCGAGCAGCCCTACGTTCTGGTAGCCGTTGCTCACGTTGGATGTGATCAAGAGCGTCTCGCCATCCGGAACGGCAAGAATGTCGTCGGCTTGATAGAGCTGTTCTCCTTGATGAGGAGTGAGTAGCGTGCTTTTCCCGGTAGCCAGCTCAACCAAGAAGATATTCGAGTCCGTCCCCTTCGATTGCTCCCGAGTGTAAGCGATCCATTTCCCATCCGGCGACCACACCGGGCTCACATTCATCCGGTCTTTGGCCGTGCCCGTAGTCACATGCGCCACCTGCCGCAGAATCATGTCGTAGACATCAATTTCAAACACCGACGACGTTTTCGGTTTCACCATGTAGGCCAAATAGCGCCCATCTGGCGACCACACCGGATGCTGCTCCGCAATCTGTCGCGTGTTCGTAAGGTTCACCACCTGGCCGGTCTTCGGCGAAACTAGAAAAATGTCCCACTGCTCGTCGCCATCGTAGTCCGACTGATAAGCAATCCATTTCCCATCCGGCGACCACGCCGGATGACTCTGCCGTTGATCGCTGATGGTCAGTTGCGCCGGCCAACCGCCCTCCGCCGGAACCAGCCAAAGATTGTTCCGCCCGCTGATATTCGAAACGAAAGCGATGGTCTTGCCATCCGGCGACCACGTGGTCCCGCCGATCGCCCGCGTCATGTACAGCTTTTCGATGGTGAGACTTTTCTCTACCAAAGCATTGGGCTTGCTTGAAATCTGCTTGGGATCGGTGACGGCCTGCGGCGCAGGTAGAGTTTGGCCTAATGTGACAACGCTCATGAAGATGACGATAGCAAAGGCAAGGAAAGTTCGCATGGTTCTTCCGTTTGGGAAGGGCACGACCTTTAGTCGTGCCGCTAAGCCAATGAAAATATATCCGCGCTTTCGCGCCTGAGGGCAACTGGAAGGTCGGGCCCTTCCCGGAGCGCGTTCCAATGCGCCATTCATGATCTCGGCTAACCAGACCTACAGTTTCGCGTTCTTGTGCAGCTCGACCGTCGTCCACGTTTTATCCGCGGCGTGGCAAAGGCTTTCCAGCGGGCAATCGGCGCACTTCGGACGCCGTGCTATGCACAGCTTGCGCCCATGCCAAATGATCTGGTGGGAAAACAAAATCCATTTGTCGCGCGGGATCACCTGCATCAGATCCTGCTCAATCTTGGCCGCGTCGGTATTCTTCGTCAGCTCGAGCCGCCGCGCGATGCGCGTCACGTGCGTATCCACGACCACTCCCTCGGCTTTGCCGAACCATGTGCCGAGTACGACGTTGGCGGTTTTTCGCGCGACTCCCGGCAAGGTCAGCAGCTTGTCCATGCTGTCGGGCACCTGCCCGCCGAAGTCGCTCACCACTTTCTTGGCCGCGCCCACTACGGATTTCGCCTTGTTGCGAAAGAAGCCAGTCGAATAGATATCGGGCTGAAGCTGCTCGGGAGTGATGGCGGCGAAAGACTCCACCGTCGGATATTTTCTGAACAATTCGGGCGTGACCCGGTTCACGTTGACGTCGGTCGATTGCGCCGAGAGAATGGTCGCCACCACCAACTCCCAAGCGCTCTTGTGATGCAGCGCGCAAGTCGCGTCGGGATAAAGCTGATCCAGCCGCTCGAGAATCTCCTGAATGCGCTCCGGCGCCAGCGGATTGTAGCGTAGTGAGGCTTTTCTTACTGCCGTCGTCTGAAAAAAACGCGTGGGGACTGCTGCCTTCGGCCGTCCGCCTTTGGCTAAAAACCCAGCGCTCTTCACTGTCGTCCGAACGCCTTCTTGCCTTCCGCTGCGAGCCGGTTGTCTCGGACCAAGACCGCGAGCCATCGGATATCTCCCAAGAATTCCGCTTCATGGTAGCAAATTGTGCTGCGAAGCATCCCCGAACCACTCCCCGCAATTGACTCCGGCCACACCCGCTAGGTAGTCTGAGACTGCGTGCAGCGGGGAACTCATTGGCGGTAAAGTCCATCCAACTCGGGCAAATCTGGCGCAGCAACGAGAATGGCCAAGACTACCTCGTAACCAAGGTGTACAACGAAGTCTTTTCGCAATATGCCATGCTACGTCCCGCCGAGGGCGCGGTCCCGAACGCCTCCGCTCTGCGGGTGAAGGTGGTGAAGAGCGCCGAAGGCGCGTCGCTGCCCGGATACACCTTTACCCAGGAAGGGTCATTCTGACTTGGCGTGATCGCGCTGCGACCATCCGATGACGGAAAAAATCCTCACCCTTCTGTTTGTCGTCATCAAGTCAGTGATCGCCACAACCGGCTACGGCGGTATTGCCCTGCTGATGGCGATTGAGTCCGCTTGCATCCCGCTGCCTTCCGAGCTGATTATGCCCTTTGCCGGCTACCTGGTGTTTACCGGTGCAATGAAGCTGCTCTGGGTGGCCACGGCGGGCGCCATCGGATGCAATCTTGGTTCGCTGATCGCCTATGAAATCGGCTGTTACGGCGGCCGCCCGCTGGTCGAGAAATATGGCCGCTGGATTCTGCTGAGTCGTCGTGAACTGGACTGGGCTGACCGCTTCTTCCTGCGCTGGGGCTACCTGGCAGTGCTTGTCGCCCGCATGCTGCCAGTCATCCGCACATTCATCGCGCTGCCCGCCGGCATCGCCCGCATGCCCCGCGGACGCTTTCATGCATACACATTCCTCGGCTCATGGCCTTGGTGCTTCGCGCTGGCGTGGCTGGGCATGAAGCTGGGTGAAAACTGGCGCGGGCTGGGCAAGTACTTTCACCAGTTCGATATCGTCATCGGCGTTGGCTTGCTTGCGGGCATGGCGTATTTCATTTGGACGCACTGGCAGAACCGAATGCGCCCAGCTGAGTAGCGCGGCGGGAACCTCCCGGTTTGTGGCAGCTAGAGTTGGGCGAGACACTGGGCTGCTTCCCAGCAAAACTTGGGGAAGGCTCATCGCAGGCCAGGCGGCAGAGGCGCGGGGAGAAATGCCAGCCTCAACAGCTCTCGCTCAATCCCCGCTTGCGTCCACTCCGGATGCTCTTGCCGCAGGCGCTCCCGGCTGAGCGCACGGGCGAACAGGGACATCTCAAACGCCAACAAAAGACGCTGCTCGCCCGACATGGAACGATGAATCTCAAGCTGCATGGCCCGAGCCGCGGTGCTGGTGTCGGCGGCGAGCATCAAGAAATGTCATCACGGTGCGGCTTCCATATCGGGTTGCCGCGCCCGGCGCGCGTCGTGACCATGCGGCCCGCTCCGCATCCGCGCGGCGGAGTAAACTCACAGGGGCAGGAGGTTTTCCGATGAATCGAGTAATTGCCGGTGTGCTTGCGTTTCCCTTTATTGCCGCGCTCAGCTTCGCGCAAGGCGCGCCCGCCAAGTCCGCCGGGCCTTACGCTGTCGAATATTACTACAAAGTGAAATGGGGGCATTCGGAGGAATTTCTGACCCTATTCAAGAAGAATCACTATCCCATTCTCAAGAAAGGCTTGGAGTCGGGCCGAATGCTCAAAGTCTTCATGCAGCAGCCGCAACTGCATATGACCGAAGACGCGCGCTGGGACTATCGCGTGACCATAGTCTTCAAGAACGCCACCGTAGCTAACGAGCCCGATCCCGACGAAGCCGCGCTAATCAAGCAGATGTACCCCGATCAGGATACTTTCAAAAAAGAAGAACAGCGCCGCTTCGAGATTCTCGACGCGCACTGGGATTTGCCGGTCACGACCATCGATCTGGACGAGAAGTAGACAGGCGGGATGGCAAGACTCAGAGGGTGGCCTCGATTGTGCGCCGGATCACTGCGTGCTCCTGCATCGCAGGTCACAATGTTAAAAGCGTAGAAGTCCCGCCGGTGCTCCGCCCGGCGCGACGGAGAAGGAGGGTCTATGCTGCAGACCTCAGCTCCCAGATTCGCGAATCCCAGGTTCCGAAGCCGCTTTGACCGCAACCAATATTTCCACTTTCATCCCATGCACTCTCTGTACTCGCTGATCGCAGCGACGGCTCTGCTGGGGATGGTGGTGTGGTTCTTGTTGTCGATGCGGTAATGCTCGGCCGCCGGTCAATAGGAACTCCGTGACGATTCGCTGGCGCGATAGCTATGACGCGATTCGGCCGTATTCCCGGTTGATGCGCCCCTCTACCGTCTGCGGTTACATTGTGTGCATTCGGGCTTCATGGCTTGCAAATCCCGTCTCAATAGCGGACCATACTCGTTTGCCCTAATCTCACAATTCTCACAAGGAAGCCCCCGAAAATGGCGACGCGGCAGAAGAACAAGAAAGCGGAGACCAGCAGCCAAGGCAACACAGAAATCCAAGCCCCCAAAGGCAAGCTGGGCATCATGATTCCCGGCATGGGCGCCGTGGCCACGACCTTCGTAGCCGGCGTCGAAGCAATCCGCAAGGGATTGGCTAAACCCATCGGCTCGCTCACGCAGATGGGTGCCATCCGGCTAGGGAAGCGCACCGACGGCCGCTCTCCGAAGATCAAGGAATTCGTTCCTCTCGCTGCCCTGAACGATCTAGTCTTTACCGGCTGGGACTTGTTCGCGGACGACATGTACACCGCCGCCTCGAAAGCAGGAGTACTCGATAAATCCTTGCTCGACCAGATCAAGCCTTTTCTCAGTACCGTGAAACCGCGCAAGGCCGTGTTCGATCGGAACTACGTCAAGAAGCTCGACGGGTCCAACGTCAAGAAGGGCAAGAACAAGATGGACCTGGCCGAACAAGTGCGCGCCGACATTCGCGAGTTCCGCAAAACTTCCGGCGCGTCGCGCCTGATTACCATCTGGTGCGGCTCAACCGAGATATTCTTGCGACAAACCGCCGCTCACCAATCCCTCAAGGCCTTTGAGAAGGCCATGCTGCAGAATGACGAAGCCATCGCGCCTTCAATGATCTACGCGTACGCCTCGTTGATGGAAGGCGTACCCTTCGCCAACGGCGCGCCCAATCTCACGGTTGACCTTCCGGTCATGCACGCGCTGTCGAAAGAGAACGAAGCTCCCATTTGCGGCAAGGATTTCAAAACCGGACAGACTCTGATCAAGACTATCCTCGCGCCTGGCTTCAAGGCACGCATGATCGGCCTGAACGGCTGGTTCTCGACCAACATTTTGGGCAACCGCGACGGCGAAGTGCTGGAAGATCCAGGGTCATTCAAGACCAAAGAAGAATCCAAGCTTTCCGTGCTGGAGCACATCCTGCAACCCGAACTCTATCCTGAACTCTACGGCAACTTCACTCATAAGGTTCGCATTAACTATTATCCGCCGCGCGGTGATAACAAAGAGGGTTGGGATAACATCGACATCTTTGGCTGGCTGGGCTATCCCATGCAGATCAAAGTGGATTTCCTGTGCCGCGACTCCATTCTGGCCGCGCCGCTTGTCTTGGACTTGGTACTCTTTCTCGATTTGGCCAAACGTAGCAAACAGCTGAAAGGAATCGGCATCCAGGAATGGCTGAGCTTTTACTTCAAGTCGCCGATGACCGCTCCCGGTCTCTATCCTGAGCACGATTTGTTCATTCAATCCATGAAGTTAAAGAATACGCTGCGTCATCTGCGCGGCGAGGGACTCATCACCCATCTGGGGCTCGAGTATTACGACTGAACGGGGCAGTTGTCGGCGGAAGGGAAAAGCAAATGGTCGGACGGAACATCCTGTTAACCCTGGTGGTGGGTCTGGCGGCGGCGTACGCGGCCTGGCAGTACGTTCCTGCGGAGTGGACTCCTATTCGGTTGTTGGGACTGGGTTTGGCGTTAATAGGCTTTGTGATGTGGACGGTAGCAAGATTCCAACTCGGGAACTCACTGGCCGTGACCGCGCAAGCCAAACAGTTGGTCACTCGAGGAATCTATTCCAAGATTCGCAATCCGATCTACGTTTTCGCTTCCGTTTTTATCGTAGGCTTCATTCTCATCCTAGGCCGGCCCAAGTGGATGTGGATCTTTGCCTTGATCCTTCCGCTACAGATCTGGCGGGTTCGCAAAGAAGCTTCGGTGCTGGAGGCGAAGTTCGGCGAGGAATACCGCAAATATCGCTCCGCTACATGGTTTTAGGTAGCTTTCAACTTAACCGTCCAGGTGGAGCGGGGCCATTACTAGTAAGTTAACCTTCGGGCCGCCGGATAACCTCAGGTGCAGATTCTGCGTCTAAACTTCTAGGTAGGGGTGCGTGCCCACAGGGGTATAATCACCGAAGAAGGCTTGGGTGGGGCAGAAAAGGGAGTGAGTTATGAAGTTACGACTCTTGGCATTGGCCGCTGCATTTTTGACGTTGGGGTATACGGCGCCATCGCTTCTCGGGCAAGATCAAACCAATTCCAGCCCAAGCGCCCAGTCTGGAAGCGCAACGCCCGCGCCGGCTGCCGTCCCGCAGGCCGCCCCACAGGCCGCTCCGCCAGACAGTCCGAAGACCGATAGCCCACAGGCCGCTCCCAAAGACGACAGCGACACTTCCACCGCCGCACAAGGCGATCAAGCCTCGCTGCCACCCGCGGTGCAAGGCGCCGATCCCGACAAAGTGAAGCACGATGGCGGCATGGATGACGTCGACGCTATCGGCAATCGCAATGTGGGTTGCAACAAGGGCTTAGGCAATTGGTATAGCGTCGAGAAGCAGATTGCCATGGGCAAGGGCTACGCCATGCAGGTGGAGGCGCAGTCGAAGATGATTACCGACCCGGTGGTCACCGAATATGTGAACCGCATCGGCCAAAACATCGTGCGCAACTCGGACGCGCAAGTGCCGTTCACCATCAAGGTGATTGACTCCGATTCCGTGAATGCCTTCGCCCTGCCCGGCGGGTTTTTCTACGTGAACTCGGGATTGATTCTGGCGGCCGATGAAGAAGCCGAACTGGCAGGAGTCATGGCCCATGAGACGGCGCACGTGGCGGCTTGCCATGCCGCGCGCGAGAACACCCGCGGCGAAATTGCGCAACTGGCGACCATACCCCTGATCTTTATCGGCGGCGCAGTTGGCTATGCGGGCTACGAAGCGGCTGGCCTGGCGTTGCCTTTGACTTTTCTAAAGTTCTCCCGCGGCTTTGAGGCGCAGGCCGATTACCTCGGCTTGCAGTATATGTACAAGGCGGGATATGACCCGCAAGCGTTCATCGCCTTTTTCGAAAAAGTGCAGGCCATGGAGAAAAAGAAGCCTGGCACTTTGGCGAAGGCCTTCGATTCCCATCCGCAGACTCCAGACCGCATCGAGGCGTCGCAGAAGGAAATTGCCACTATTCTTCCCGCGCGGGCGCAGTATTTGGTTAACACCTCGGAATTCGACGACGTGAAGGCCCGTTTGGCGGCACTGGAGAACCGTCATAAGTTAGTGGATCAGAAGGACGGTAGCAAGCCCAGCTTGCGGCGCACCGCTTCGACCGATAAGACCGGCGGAGATAGTGGCGGGACTTCCGACGACGATCGTCCGACGCTGAAGCGGCGCCCCGATAGCAACTAACTCACTTAGTTGAGGTGCGTTCTAGCGGCGCTCCAAAGCCCCACACGTCGCACTGAATACGACAGATAGACCAGTGTCGGGACAAGGGCCTCTGCACCTGGACCGACGTCCGCCCTTTCAACTCCGCACTCAAGTTGGGGTTCGGCCTGCCGATAAACGCTTCTGGGTACAGGGAGAAGCGTTTCCATGCAAACTCGGCGACTGTTCTTGCTTTTGCTGGTTTTCGCATTGGCGGGGTGCACATCCACGCCTTCGAACTCGGTGGTATCTCCTTCGGCGGTTCGAACTTATAACGGGACGGCCTCGGTGGGGGATTTCCTCAACATCACGCTGGACCCGGTCGCGAAGACGCTGACCTACACCGATGTTTCCAACGGCATGACAGGAGTGGTGCCGTACACGGTCAATTCGGATGGGACCTACACGTTGAACGATCCCAATAACAACCTGGTTGCGGCCTACGAAGTGCCAAACTATGCCTTGCTGGTGCAGGCCAACAAGACGGGTCCTAGCAAAGACGTGCCTGCGCTGGTCACGGCGGTGGTGTCTGGACAGATTTCGCTGACCACCTTTGAAGGCAACACCTACAACTATATGCAGTTTCGCACCGCTGCAGGCGGGGTGGAGGCGGGCTCGGTGGTGATTGGCAACGACGCGTCCATCACCAACAGTTCGTACTGGCCGTTTGGAGCGATTAATCAGGATGGCCCCATTCATTCGAGCAGCTGGAGCGCCAGCGGCGCGGTGGCGGATGCGTCGGGGACTTTTCTTAAGATTGCGGACCCCGGCGGCAGTGGGGCCTTTGACTACGTTTTCGGAACCGGCAATGGGATTTTCGCGGTGGACACGCCCTCGGGCGCCATCTTGGGATTGCAGCAGGCAGCGAGCAAAGATTTCGATCCCACGTTCGCGGGGACGTACAAGGCGATTTACTATCAAAAGACCGGCGCCACGACGGGCCAGAACAACGCTGAATCCGGCACGCCATCCCTAGGCAACGCCACCATCACGATTACCAGCGCGGGCCAAGTCACGGTGCAGGACACGCAGGGCAACACGCTGGTGCAGCAGGTCACGCTGGTTCCGGTCGCGGATACCGCTTACCTTTACGGCAGCAACGGGGAACTGGCGAACCCTTGCTGGGGGCTGTTCACTTTTCGAATTACGACTGGCAATTCGCAACAGGATGTGTTTGTGAGCTTTATGTCCCGCGCCATTCTGTTCTCTTCATTCAAAACCAGCCTTCCGTTGACGCCGAACAACACGTATGACTACCTGTACGGCGTGGGGCTGAAGTAGGGGCCTGGTCTTATCGAGGGGGCTCCGGTCAAGCGCACCCCCGAGGTTACCGCACTGGCTGCGCAGTCTCGCGACAACTACTCCCGCGATCCCGCCGACCGGCTGATTGGGGCGACGGCTCACGCGGAAGGCTTGGCGCTGGTGACGCGGGATGAGAATCTTCGCCGCAGCCCGCTACTGCGAACGATTTGGTAGTTGAGGCGTGCGCGGGCGAAGGGCGTGGGGTAACGAGCCGGCCTGATCTGTGCCATCGGCCTCTCTGAGGTACCTTCGTAACCTCGCGCGAATAGCCGGTTCGTCCCATACTGGGATGGCCCATGAGTAACCTCCCCCATAAGCAGTCTCGCGTTCCTTCCAGGCCCGCGCGGGTGCGGCCGGCGGAGTACACCCCGGCGGTGCTTCGCATTGAAGATGGCAGTTGCACCCAGGCCACGCTGCAGCTTTTCTCGCTGACCGGCGGATTGCTCTCTCTAGCCAAACCTTTGGACAACGGCTCGCGGCCGCGATTGATGTTTCTGACCAAAACCGGGCCGGTGCTCGGGGTGGCGGAAATGTTGCGGCCGGTTTCTTGGACCGAACAGCCCTTTCGCTTTGTAGGGCTGAACGAAGACGACCAGTGCAGATTACGGGTGGCGACGCAAGGACCGATCGAACCGTGCCCCACGGAGGCAGCGAGCGCGGCCGCGGCCAGCGCCACGATCGCGCAGAAAGAAGAAACGGTTGCGCCGAACGACGTGCCTACGCTCGACAGCGGAGAACTCTGGATCCAGAAATACCGCGCGGCCCTCGATGGCGAGGATGAACCGCGCGGGCACTGGCCGCGGATATTTGCGGCCCTTACGGCGGCCAGCCTGGCGGCGGCCGTCCTTATTTACGTAATGCAGACTCACTTCGTGCGATAGCGGCCTTCCCGCACCGACCCTCGGCACAATTCAGGAAGTAGGAGCGTCGCATGACGCCGGCTACTCGTAGTGCAAGGCGGCGACCGGGTCCATGCGCGCCGCCTTCAGCGCGGGGAAGAAGCCGGAGACGATTCCAACCAGGGACAGGATCGCGAAGGAAATTGCCATGACCGCGCTAGAAGCGTGCAAGAAAATGTCCCCTTCATGATTGGCGGTCTTGTACAGGGCGCTGTAAAGCGGCATGGGAGGGATGACCCAGGTGAGCAAGACGGCCACGGCCATGCCCACGATGCCACCCGCGAAAGTGAGCACCAGAGCCTCGATTAGAAACTGCACCAGCACATGCCGCCGGCGGGCGCCGAGGGCCTTGCGCAATCCAATTTCCCGGGTGCGTTCGGTGACCGAAACGAGCATGATATTCATTACCCCCACGCCGCCGACCCCCAGCGTCACCGCTCCAATCAGCCCGAGCACCGCCTGCAATCCGATGGAAAACCCGTCGATCATGGCGCGATCTTCGATCGTGTCCCACACTGGAGTCGCTTTTTCATCCTTGGGATCGAAGTGGTGCCGGCGGGCGATGACTTCGCGAACCGCGGCCAACGCCTTTCTCTCCACCTCCGGAGCGCTGGGCTGGAATACGATCATCTCCGGATCGCGCAGGTTCAGCAGGTCGCGAAAAACGGCGAAGGGAATGAAGCCATCCTGATTGTCGGGCCCCTGGTACATGGAGTCCTGTATCTTGTTGCGCAGCACGCCGATGACATCAAAATCCAGACCGCCAATGCTCACCGACTGGCCGACCGAAGGCGCTCCTTGAAAGACCCGCTTGTTGGCGTCGTAGCCCAGGATGACCACGCGGCGGTGTTCGGTGAAGTCGGTCTCGTTGAAATAACGCCCATCTTCCAAATCGAGCCGGCGCATCTGTCCGTAGGGGAGCTCGACGCCGCGGACATTCAGGGAGACGACGCGAGTTCCGCGCTTGAAGCCCAGCGGGCGGTCGATTTCAGGGCTGACCGCGCGCACGATCGGCACTTCCTCGCGAATGGATTCCACATCTTCGTACTCGTAGCGGATCTGCCTGCCGGCACGCTGTCCGCCGGCTTGCATGCTGGTTTGCCCCGGCCACATTACGATGACGTTGTTTCCCATGTTCAGGAAGGCGTGCAGGACGCTGCCGCCCAGGCCTTGGCCATAGGCCAGCAGGATTACCACCGAAGCCAGACCCCACACGATGCCCAGCATGGTGAGCGCTGAGCGCAGCCGATTACGCATCAGGGCTTGCCAGCTTTGCGAGATGAGTTCTTTGAGGAACATGGTCGTCAGTCGTTAGTCGTCGGTCTGGAGTTACGAATTTGACGAACGACGACGCTCATTCAATTTCAATACTTCCCGATCCAGTCTCGGCTTCCACTGACACTCCACCGCCACGTACTTGTCCGCGAATTTCCTTGTGCCCGAGCGAGCCCTGCGTCGTGACGGGAGGAACCACGGAAAGCGATCCCGAGCCGGTGTGGGCGTAGAGATCGAATGCGGCGTCCGAAGGGAACTTCAGGCGAATGCCGCCGGAGCCGGTATGCAGGGTCCAGGAACCGGTCGGGTTGCCTTCCGCGCGGATGGAGCCGCTGCCGGTTTTCGCCTCCAGCGAGCCGCGCAAGCCGCGCAGTTCCACGCTGCCGGAACCGGTATCGACGCGCACCGCGCCCGGCGAGGTTTGCTCCAGTGTGACCTGTCCGCTGCCGGTGTCGCCTTCAAATCCCCCGGCCACATCGGTAGCGTGGATCGATCCGCTGCCGGCTTTGGCGTGAACATTTCCTTTGATGTGGTCCACGGTGATGCCTCCGGAACCGGTTTCGGCGCGCAGCGTGCTTCCAATGTCGGAAACTTTAATGCCACCGGAGCCGGTCCCAACCTCGACCGGGCCCTGCACTCCCTCGACCTGCTGGCCGCCAGAACCGGAGTGAGATTGCAGACGGGTTTCAACCGGCACGATCACCTCGTAGCTGATCGAAATATCGTGGCGCAGTGCGGGATCGTCGATGTGGCCGATGCGAATGTCGTTGCCACTTTGCTGAATGGGCGGATTTGCCTCAATCCGCTTGATTCGTTCCTCGACATCGCCGCTCTCGCCAAAGAGGCTCCAGTTAGCGCTAATCCGCCCAATGACCTGCACTTGGTTGGAAGTGCCGGTGCGCACTTCGATATTGCCGGAGCCGGTGGTGATCTCAAGGTTCACCGGCCCGCTCACACTGAGGGTGCGAAGAAAAGAGCCTTCCGGAGAAGCCAGCGCGGGCCGTGCTTGCAGGGCGATTAGACCGGCCACGCCAGCCAGAACAAGCAAAGTGTTTCGTAGAGTCTTCATGATTTGCTCCCTATTCAAATCTTAACGATTCCACCGGCTGCATCTCCGCCGCGCGTTGCGCGGGATACATGCCCGCGGTCACCGTGATGATGGAAAGCGTTAGCACCGACGCAACGATGGAAGTTGGCGAAATGATTGGGTGGGGCACGAAATCGGGCAAGGGAAGCGCGTTCAACGCGACGCACAGGCCCACTCCCAAAGCTAGTCCCAGAATCCCGCTGGCCGCGGTCAGGAGCGCCGACTCGGCGAAAAACTGGCGCAGAATATCGCGACGCGTCGCCCCAATCGCCTTGCGCATGCCAATTTCGCGGGTGCGCTCGGTCACCGAAACCAGCATGATGTTCATCACGCCGATTCCGCCCAGGCAAAGCGTGACGATGGCCACGCAGGCGAAGAAGATGGTGACGACATTGAAGATATTTTCCACCAGCTTGGCGCCTTCCATGGTGTCCCACACGAAAAGCGCATCTTTGTCGGTTTCGTCGAAGTGGTGAACTCTGCCGAGGGTGCGGCGGACTTGCTGGACGGCTTCCTCATGCGCCTCGGAATCGGCGACCTCAAACACAATGTCATTCAGGTAACCGCGAACGATGCCGGGCTTTTCCGGCGGGGGAAAGTCGCGGGCGACGGCCGAATAGGGCGCGTAGAGGTAGTCGTTGTCGGGACCGCTGTAATTGGAGTTCTGTTTCTTTTCCTGGAGCACGCCGACCACGGTGTAGGGCACGCTCTGGATCAAAAGGGAAGCGCCCACGGCGGGCTCTCCATTGAAGAGCTGCTTGCGCGCCGCGTCGCCCAGGATCACGACGCGGCGCGCCTGGTTTTCGTCTTCTTCCGTGATGGGACGGCCATCCTCCAGGATCAGCGAACGGAAATCCTGGTAGGAGGGCCACATGCCGACGACTTCGCGGTTGGCGGAGTTGAACGGGCTGACCTCGGGAACGCCGCGCCGCAGTTCCGGGCTCACGTTCTTGATGAGATAGCACTCGCTGCGAATCAGGCGGGCATCGTCAATGACCAGGCGGATTTCGCGTCCCGCGGCCAGTCCGCCGGCTTGCGCGCTGGTACGGCCTCCCCACACGATCACCAGATCTTTGCCCAGAGTCTGCATTCTCCGGTGGTTGTCCACGCTGAATCCCCGGCCCAGCCCGACCAGCAGAATCACAGAGGAAATGCCCCAAACGATTCCGAACATGGTAAGGAACATGCGCATCTTGTGTGCCCGGAACATGGCAAACGTCTGGCGCATGATTTCCGTGAAGTTCATGGCTGTCGCCGGTCTTACTGCAGCACAACCTGGTCGCCTTCCTTCAGGCCGGAGAGGATCTCGGTCTTCGCGCCATTGGAAATGCCGATGCCGACCGCGATCTTGCGCATTCCATCCTTGGCGTGCGGGTCAGGCACTTCGACCGAGGCATTCTTATCTTTGTCGTAGATGATCGCGCCTTCCGGAATCTGCAGCACATTCTTGTGCTCTTCCAGGATGATTTCGGCGTTCGCCGTCATCTCCGCTTTCAATTCGCCGCCAGGGTTGTTGATGGAGACGCGCACTTCGAAGGTCGTGACGTTGTCCTTTTCCACACCCATGGGGGAAATCTTGGTCACCACGCCGTTGAAGGTTTTGTCTTTGAAGGATTCCACTTTGATGCGGGCTGGCTGTCCCAGGTAAACCTTGCCGATATCGCTTTCGTCCACTTTGCCCAGCACGTACACCTGGCTGGTATCGCCCAGGGTCATCACCAGGGTGGCGGAAGAACCCAAAACCAGAATGGAGCTGACCGCGTCGCCCATCTCCACATCGCGCGAGAGGACGACTCCGTCAAGCGGCGACTCGATGTCGGTATAGCCGAGCTGCTCGTCGAGCTGCTTCAGATTGGCTTGGTCTTGCGCCACCTGGGCGCGGGATTGAGCGATCTTGGCTTGCAGCACGATGACCTGCGCCTTGGACACATTCTGCTTATTGAGCGCCATTTCGTAGTCTTTGTTCGCGTCGTCGAGGGCGGACTGGGAGACCACTCCGTCTTTCGCCATCCCCAGGGCGCGGTCGTAGGCGCGTTTCAGCAGAGGCACATCCGGCCCTTCCGCGTCCACTTTGGCGCGTTGCCAGTCGGCCTCTGAGCTGGTCAAATTGGCTTCCGCCGCCTGCAAGGCCGCGCGAGACTGGTCTACCTGGGCTTCAATCTCCATTTTGTCGAGCTGGGCCAGCAGTTGGCCTTTTTTCACTTTGTCGCCCGCATCCACGAAAAGCTTGGTCACGATGCCGCTGGCTTTTGACTTTACTTCCACCTTGGTGATGGGCTCGACCTTGCCGGTCGCAACGACGCTCTTGGCCAAATCGGCGCGGTCCACCTTGGCCAGCTTGGTGGGGTCAATTTTGGTGCCGCCACGGGTCGCGGCAACCACACCGAGAGCGATCACCAGAACCAGTCCGAGCGCAATGCCACCATAGAGCAATCCCTTGCGACGCTTCTTTTTTCCGTTGCCGTTCACATCCGCCTCCTGTGCGTGATCGCGCTGAGCCTTCGCCGCCCATTTGTGATTACGAAGACGGCCTGCACTTTGTTCCTAAAATCCGAGGTTGACAGCAAGCCTGCCGAGGTAATGGCCCGAGAAGCACCTCACCGTTAGACCCGGCAATCCTGAAAATGGAAGCAGAAATGTTAGGCTAACCCGCCCGAACACTAACCCGCACTCAGCAGGGGTAGGGAGCTGGTGCATGGCTCAGCCCATTTTACAATCCGCAAAGCCGAACTCGGTAACACTGCAATGCGGTCTTTAATCCTTTGGATGCTAGAATTGGTCTTCCATGATTGCTTTTGTGCTGCTGCGGGTGTTTTTGATCCTGCTCCTGGTGGCGGCCAATGCTTTCTTTGCCGCGGCCGAATTCGCCCTGGTGAGCATACGCGATACGCGTATCCAGCAACTGATCGAGGCTCGCCGCATCGGCGCCCGCATTGTCCAGAAGCTCCACCGCAATCTCGATGAGGTGGTAAACGGGGTTCAGCTGGGAATCACCGTGGTTAGCCTCACCCTGGGCTGGGTGGGTGAGCCGCTGCTGGCCCAAATCATGCAGGGATGGGTCGGCGACGTGCCGCACGTAATGATCTACGCGCACGGCGCCGCGATCTTCCTCGCCTTCGGTCTGATCACCTGCCTGCACGTGATCCTGGGCGAGCTGGTTCCCAAATCGTTGGCGTTGCAGCGCTCCGAGCAAGTGGCGCTGGCCGTGGCCGCGCCCATGGACGTGTTTCTCACCCTGACGCGGCCCCTGATATTTGTGATGAGCAGCGCCGCCAGTTCCGTACTGAACATATTCGGCTCGCGGAAGTTGCGCCAAGGCCCGGTGCATTCCCCCGACGAACTCAAGTTGATTGTGAGCGCCAGCCGGCAGCTGGGGCAAATTCCCCTTTTCCAGGAGGAAATGGTCCATCGCGCCCTGGATCTCGACAACATCAACGTACGCCAGGTGATGGTGCCGCGGCCCGACATTTTTTCGCTACCCGGCGATCTTTTTCTTGATGATGCGCTGGGGCGGGTGGTCGAAGAGCAGCATTCGCGGATTCCGATTTACGATCCGCAGCGCGGCCCGGAACATATCATTGGCGTGCTCTATGCCAAGGACTTGATGCGCTGGACTCGACTGCGCCTGGCCGCCAATCCCGGCCAGCCGGTCGCGGCGCGCATTGCCACCATGAAGATCAGCCAGATCATGCACGATGTGCTGGTGGTTCCGGAAACCAAAGTGCTGACCGAATTACTGGAAGAATTCAAGGAACGCAAACGCCACATGGCGGTCGTAGTGGACGAGTTCGGCTCGACCGCGGGCGTAGTGACCGTAGAGGACATTTTGGAGCAATTGGTCGGTGAGATCGAAGACGAATTCGATGTTCCCCCGCCCGAACAGCCGATGCTCGAAGGCAGAATCGCTTTGCAATTGGAAGGATCGGTGGGCATTCGCGATCTCGAGTCGCAATATCAACTCGCGCTGCCACGCGATGGAGCCTTCGAGACTTTAGCCGGGTTTGTGCTAGCTCGCCTGCAAAGAATTCCCCGAGTGGGAGAAAGTTTTGACTACGAAGGTCACCGCTTCACCGTCGACGAAATGGAAGGCCACCGCATTGCCAAGGTGAGAGTCGAGAAGCTGCAAACCGCCGCTGCGGGGCAGGTCGGAAATTAGATGGCGGCGAAGGCAGCGAATGTAGACAGAGTGAACGCAATCGCCTTGCTGCGCCGCTTGCTGGAAGAGGCTCCGTCTCGCTTGGAAAAGCTGCCGCAGACTACGGTCGCGCGCAAGCCGTCCGCTGCCAGGTGGTCACCCAAAGAACACCTCGGCCACCTGCTCGATTCTGCCGCCGTCAATCATCAGCGGCTGGTTCTTGCCCAGCTGGAGGAAAATCCGGCGCTGCCGGGATATGACCGCAACCGCTGGGTTGAATTGCATGGATATCAACAGCGTGACTGGCGGGAGCTGATCGAATCTTGGCGAGTGTTGAACCGGGAACTGCTGGTGGCGGCGGAAGCGGCCTCCGAGCCTGCCTGGCGGCGTAGGTGCATTGTTGCGGGCTCAGTCCCGCAAACCCTGAAAATCATGTTCGAGGAATATGTCGACCACCTGCTGCATCATTTGGAACATATTGGCATTGATGTTGAGGACTTCAGAACCAGCGCATAGACACCGAACCAACGACCAACGACGGATGACCAACCGCTAACCCATGATCCGCTTATTCACTCTCGGCCCCATCCGCCATCTCGCTCTCCGGGTGTTGTACACGCTGCCGGTGATCTGGCTCGTCGTCTCCATCGTCTTCCTGCTCATCCACGCGGTGCCCGGCGATCCCATCATTCAGATGCTCGGCGAAGGCGCGCCCGCGGCTGATATTCAAGCGACTCGCCACGCCTACGGCCTCGACGTGCCGTTGGGCGAGCAATATATCCACTACTGGAAGGGAGTGCTGCATGGCGATCTCGGCCCGTCGCTGCGCTTCAACCGGAGCGTGAGCAGCCTGATCGTTCAGCGTTATCCCTACACGCTTCAGTTAACCTTGGGAGCGCTGTTCGTCGCCATTGTGCTGTCGGTTCCCGCCGGTGTACGCTCCGCGCAGCGGCGCAATCGCTGGGACGACCACGCGCTCAGCGTGGTCAGCCTCTTCGGCCTGTCTTTCCCCAACTTCGCGCTGGGCCCAATCTTGATCCTGATCTTCTCCATCAAGCTGGGATGGCTGCCGGTTTCCGGCGCCGGCGGCCTGGATCACTTGATTCTGCCAGCCATCACTATGGGCGGGGCGTTAGCCGCGATCCTCACCCGCATGGTGCGCACCTCCATGCTGGAAGAGCTAGGCCAGGACTACATCCGCACCGCCCGAGCCAAAGGCCTTTCCGAGCGCACCGTCGTCTACCGCCACGCCCTGCGCAACGCCATGATTCCGGTGCTGACAGTTCTAGGTCTACAATTTGGCGCGCTGCTGGCCGGCGCCATCGTGACCGAGACGATTTTTTCCTGGCCCGGCATCGGCCGCCTGACCATCCAAGCCATCGGCAACCGCGACTATTATTTGGTGGAAGGCTGCATTCTGGCGATTGGGTTGACCTATATCGCGGTCAACTTCTTGACGGATTTACTGTATTCGGTGGCGAACCCGAGGATCAGACAGTAGGGAACGAACAGGACGTCACATGGCTTACGCGGACGTGTCAGCTTGCCTGAGAGGTCCGGGTACTGAAGGCGTACCCGCCAAAAAACGAAACAGAGTCACACTCGCACACCATGTCTCCGGAAGGTATCTGCCAATAAAGCAAATCTGAGCCACTGACGTGCCTGTAGGTCCTCGGCTTGAACCACGGCACGTCGGTTTTCGACGCAAGCAAGAAGTCGTCCGTTGGACAAAAACTGGATGGCGTGCCGTCCCCCAATGATTTCACCAATATTCTGCCATTGCTCCCAACTAGTCGGACGAACCAATACCATCCCGTTATTTTGTGCCGAACGACTGCACCTCGCTCTATCGAACTAGCATGCCTTGGGCAAGTGATCTCCATACTCTGGTGCTACTATTCTATCGTCGATGCGCAGAGACGCAATAGTTACCGACGTAATGTTATCCCTATGCGTCCTTGTCTTTTAGCTAATCAGAGGAGCGTATGAAAAAGATTATCGTGGCGTTGTTTGCCATCGCTGTCATTCGGCCCGCCTTCGCTAAAGATACGTGGTACCCCACCTTTGGGCCGGACGGAAATCATTTGACCGTGGCTTGCAAGGCGGCATTACGGGTAATGGACGCGAACGACGGGAGAGCATCTGGATCAAAGCAGGACGCCTACGACGACGGATACTGCCAGGGCATCGTCAGCGGAGTAGCCAGCCACATTAACTCCGAGGACGGCGCCGACCTCGTCGGCCCGAATCCCAGCGTCGGCCAGTTGATCAGGGTTGTGCAGAAGTATATGGATGACCACCCTGAAGAACTATCCAAGCCGGCCGTATGGTTGATCCGTACTTCCCTCATCAAGGCGTTTCCGAAGAGGCCCTGAATCGGGAGCGAGTCGAATCAGCTGTCAGCGGCGGCGGTGTCTGGTCCGCCGTCAAACCAATTCAATCACCACCTGCTGCCCCACCAAAGCCGCCCGCTGCAAGCTCGAAAGCTAATATCCCGCTTCGGATCGGGAATGCTATCCAGTCATTCGTTGACAAGTGTTAAGCGACAGGCTACACTTTGCTGAGTGAGAATACGGAGCTTCGCCCATAAGGGCCTGAAACGGCTCTACGCGGAAGACAGCGCGAAGGGCGTTTCGCCCGACACGGCCGACAAGCTTCGCAAGATGTTCGCTTTTCTCGACGACATGCAAGACCCGGAAGAATTGCGTTCGCTTCCCGCGTGGAAAGCGCACCAGGTGGCCGGCGACCGCAAGGGAACATGGAGCCTTAGCGTTACCGGCAACCGCCGTCTGACGTTCCGCATCGACGCTATGGAACGCGAAATCTGCGACGTTGATTTGGAAGACTACCATTAGGGAGGGAGGACCAACACGATGCCCATGAAGAATCCGCCCCATCCCGGAGATTTCATTCGCACCGAGATTATTCGGCCTGCCGGGCTATCCGTGACCGCGGCAGCGGCGGCGCTGAAAGTTTCGCGGCCGGCGCTGTCGAGCCTGCTGAATGGCAAGGCAGATCTTTCAGGCGACATGGCTCTGCGCATTGAAAAGGCGTTCGGCGTGAAGATGGACACGCTCATGCGAATGCAATCCTCCCACGACATCGCTCGGACTCGTTTGCGCGAGGGGAAAATCCGTGTGCGTCGAATCTCTCCGCTAGCCGACCTCCAAGTCTGAAGAGCAGCTGACTTCAGCGGCCGTCCCGCGCATCTTGAGGTTAAGATAGTTCTTCCCATGTCCTCCCTCGCCATCTCGCTCCCTCGCGCCGCGCGGAACAATCCGCTGGCCGCAACCGGCGCAGTACTCGTCGTTATCTTCGTCGTCTTCGCGCTCTTCGCACCCTGGATCGCGCCGCAAGACCCCGCCCACATTGATTTAGCTAGCCGCCTCATGCCTCCTTCGTCGAGCCACTGGTGCGGGACCGACGAACTCGGCCGCGACATCTTGTCCCGCATCATCTACGGTTCGCGGATTTCCATGCTGGTGGGCAGTAGCGTAGTCGCCGTCTCACTCGCCGTCGGCTTAATCATCGGCTCGATTGCCGGCTACTACGGCGGCCGCATCGACCGCTTCGTTAATGTTGTGCTGATGAATGCGTTCATGTCTTTTCCCGGCATTCTGCTGGCCATCGCTTTTGTGGCGTTTCGAGGACCCGGCATCTTCAATCTCGTGCTGGCGCTTTCTCTCGGAGGCTGGGTCGGCTATGCCCGGTTGGTGCGCGGACAGGTTCTCTCGGCTCGCGAGCGCGAATTCGTGGAAGCGGCCAAAGCTCTGGGAGCGGGCGATCTCCGCATTATCGTCCGCCACATTTTGCCAAACATCATTCAGCCCATCATCGTGCAAGCCGCCATTGGCATGGCCGGCGCGATCTTGGCGGAAGCCACGATGAGCTTCCTAGGACTCGGGGTGCCTCCCCCTACGGCCAGTTGGGGCACCATGCTGAACGACGGCCGTGCCCACCTGTTCGACGCTCCGCATCTCGTCATTTTTCCCGCGCTGGCGGTGATGCTGGCGGTGTTGTCTTTCAATTTCATCGGCGATGCCTTGCGCGACTATCTCGATCCCCGCTCGCGAATGGAAGTCGGCCTCTAGAACTTCGCACGGCCACACTGCAAAATCGCCAGAGGTACTTCCGTAACATGCAACGATAGTTTCTTTTGCGGCCGACGCAATTTTTCGCGCAACATTCCTTTACAAACAGGGTTTCGTGATGGTGAGCCGCTAAGCGCTAGAGAGCAAAGCCGGCGGGCCGATACGAAAACACACAGGAGCGACGAGACGAGGAAACCTATGACCAAGCAAACGCACAGCATCTTACTGGCGGGGGCCCTGGCGGCGTTGATTTTGCCCGCGGCGGCCCAGACCACCACCACTACATCCACCCCGGCTACTCCGCCGGCCACCATCAATCAGCGCAAAGAGAACCAGCAGGACCGCATAGCCAACGGCGTGCAAAGCGGCCAAATGACCGCCGGTGAGACCGCGAACGTGGAACGGAAAGAGTCCGACGTCAACAAAGAAGAGCACCAAATGCGGCAACTGGACAACGGGCATCTGACCAGCGCCGATCGCAGCACGCTGAATCAGCAGCAGAATCAGCTCTCCAAACAGATTTACAACGACAAGCACAATGCCGCGGTGCAGAATACCAATCCAAAGAGCGAAGTCGGACAACGCCAGCGCAACCAGCAGGAACGCATTGCGCAGGGAATCAAGAGTGGCCAGATGACCGCCGGAGAAGCGGCCCGCACCGAAGGGCACAGCGCGGCCATCAATCGCGAGATTCACAACGACCGCGCCGCCAACGGTGGCAAACTGACCGCCGGCGAAAAAGCCCAAGTCAACCGGCAGCAGAATCGCAATTCGGCTCGCATCTACAACGCCAAGCACAACGCCCGCAAGCAGTAACGCGAGCCCAGACTAAGTTTTCATAGGCGCCCCTGGAAACAGGGGCGTTTTTTTGGCTTGGGCGGGCCAAGTTCTGCACACCTCCGTAAGGAACAGAAAACAAGGGCAGTATTGTGCTTGACAGAATATCGCATATTGCAATATAAATATGCCGATTAGTTATATGACGCTTGGCGAAAAAATCCGCTACCTGCGGGAAGTCGAGGGTTCCTTGCGCGGCCTGGACCGTCCCATGACCCAACTGGAATTGATCCGCGCCGTTCGCAAGGAACAGGGCAAGAGCCTCAGCCAGTCCTACATCTCGCAAATTGAGGGAGGGATGCGCCGCCACATGACGCAATCCAGCCGCGCCTTGCTGGCGAAGTTTTTCAAGGTGCACCCCGGTTTTCTGGTGGATGATCCGGAGGGCTATCACACCGAATTGACTTCCGACTTGCGCACTACGGAAGGCAAGCTGGATGTCTGGCTGCTGCAAGGCTCGGAGCGTTTTGCTAGCGACCCGGAAGTGAGCAACACGTTGATTAAGGCAGCTCGCGAGAAAGATACGCGGCGGTGCCTGCTCTTGCTGGGAGCGATTTTGGACACGCCAGGGCTGGCGGAGCGCTTGCTCGAGGCGCTAAGGCCGGAAGCGGCGCATGATAAAGCGGTGCATTCCGCCGGCCGGAGGCACTCCTTATGACATGGGCATACTTTTATCTCGCGTGTTTTGCCGTGGGCTTTACGCTCAGCCTGCTGTCGTTCATAGCGGGAGGCTTTCGCTGGCATTTGCACGTGCCGCATTTTCCAGCGCACGTCGCGGGACCGCATGTGCACGCGGGCGGCGCCGGGCATGCCGCGGGGAGCGCGAAAGGAGTGGGCGCGAGCCATGTCTCGCCCTTCAACTTCGTTTCTTTCGCCGCATTCCTCGCCTGGTTTGGCGGCATTGGCTACTTGCTCATTCGTTTCTCGACTCTATGGTTCGTCACCGCGCTGGGGGTTGCCCTGCTCGGCGGCCTAACCGGAGGCGCGATTGTCTTCACGTTTCTCAGCCGGGTGCTGATGTCGGAGGACGAGAACCTCGATCCGGCCGATTACGACATGACGGGCGTGCTGGGGCGAACCTCGGTTCCCATTCGACAGGGTGGAACCGGCGAAATCATTTATTCGCAAGCCGGCACGCGCCGCACTTGCGGAGCACGGTCAGAGAGTGGCGACGGCATTCCCAAAGGAGCCGAGGTGATGGTGACTCGCTACGAAAAGGGAATCGCTTACGTTCGCTTGTGGAGCGAGATGTCTGGCGATGAGGCTGCGCCGCCGCGAAAGAACGAAGATACGCATTAGAGGAGGCGATATGTTCGGCATAGCAATCGAAATTTGGGTTATCGCAGGGTTGGTCGTCATGGCCACGCTGTTCTTGATGAGCATGCTGGCCCGGCTCTACCGGAAGGCGGGCCCGCATGAAGCTTTAGTCGTGTATGGCTTCCGCGGCACGCGTGTGGTGAAGGGACACGGCACAATTATTTTTCCCATGATCGAGAATTGCCGCGGTCTTTCATTGGAGTTGATGTCCTTCGATGTCGCCCCGCAACAGGATCTCTACACCAAGCAGGGGGTGGCCGTGACCGTCGAAGCTGTGGCGCAAATCAAAGTGAAGTCCGATACCGAATCCGTGCTGACCGCGTCCGAACAATTCCTCACCAAAACCGACCAGGAGCGAGAAGGCCTGATCCGCCTGGTGATGGAAGGCCACCTGCGCGGCATCATCGGCCAGCTCACGGTGGAAGAAATCGTGAA
>Ga0209415_10001318_pt1 | contig 47489 bp, 41 predicted proteins | sample PeaSoiSIISIP2007_FD_187696 | JGI IMG/M metagenome (GOLD analysis project Ga0209415, IMG submission 187696) | Peat soil microbial communities from Weissenstadt, Germany - SII-SIP-2007 (SPAdes) (version 2) | ecosystem: Environmental > Terrestrial > Soil > Wetlands > Peat | place: Germany... | reverse complement strand
GTGAGGTGGGTGACGCGTTCGGTGAGGAGCGCGATCTGCACCTCGGGAGAACCGGTGTCGGTCTCGTGCAGGCGGTACTCGGCGATCGTTGCGGGCTTGTCGGGCATGTGGGAAGAACAACCTCGGAATGGCTTGGGGGCGGCTCGGGCGTCGATGCCCGTCGCCCCCACCCGGATCCCACCGGGACGGCGCCCCGGCTGGCACACGACTGTAGCAGGGCGGTTCCTCCCCCGTTCGGACGGGGCCGTCCACCCTGGTCAACGGGGCCTCCGCCCCGGAGTTGCGTCAGGGGGTCGCCGCCGACAGAACGGCACGAGCGGCGGCCACGTCGAGGGCCATCTGGGCGATCAGCTCGTCGACGCCGGAGAAGCGCCTGTCGTCGCGGAGTCGCTCGACGAAGGAGACCCGGGCCCGCTCGCCGTAGAGGTCGCCCTCGAAATCGAGGAGGAAGGCCTCGAGGAGGGGGGCTCCGTGGCGGGTGTGGAAGGTGGGCCGGTGGCCCAGCGACGCCGCCGCCGGATGGACCGACCCGTCGGCCCGTTCGTACCAGCACGCATAGATGCCCTCGCCGGGCAGCTCCACCTCGGCGGGGACGTCGAGGTTGGCCGTGGGGTATCCGAGCTCCGGACCACCGCGGCCGTCACCGTGGACGACGGTCCCCCGGACCTGGTGGTGCCGGCCGAGGAGGCGGGAGGCGGCGGCGACGTCACCGGCGGCGAGGAGCCGGCGGACGCGGGTGGACGAAACGGCCTCGCCGGCCGTGTCCGCCTCCAGGCCGAGGCCCACGACCTCGAAGCCGTGGCGGGCACCCATCTCCGTGAGGAGCGAGACGTTTCCCTTGCGGCCGTGACCGAAGTGGAAGTCCTCCCCCACCACCACGAGCCGAGCGCCGAGCGCCTCGACGAGGACCTCGATGACGAAGTCCTCGGCCGTCTCGTTGGCCCGGGCCTCGTCGAACCGCACCACGACGGTCCGTTCGACGCCGGTGCCGGCGAGCAGTTCGAGCTTCTGTTCGAGGTCGGTGAGAAGACGCGGGGCTGAATCGGGACGGACCACGGTGGCGGGGTGACGGTCGAAGGTCACCACCACGCTGTCGAGATCACGTTCCTCCGCCATCGACCGGAGGACACCGATCAGGTGGCGGTGTCCGAGATGGACCCCGTCATAGGCCCCGATGGTGACGGCCGATCCGCCCACCGGCGCTACGCAGTGCTCGGGTCCGATGACGACCTCCATCGTGCCGAGGTTACTTGGGCCGTCTCCGGCGTCGGCCCCGCTGTTCATCCGCTCGTCACCAGGACACAGGCGGCGACCATGCGGTCGGTGTCGGTGCCTTGGTAGACGGCGAGCAGTCGACCCCGACGGTCGACCAGGGCCCAGGGGCCGGCCCCCCGTGCCCCGGTGGACACCTTGTCGAGCGCCAGACCGTGCGAGACCTGGCGCGCCACGGCGTCGTCCACCTCGACCTGGGGCATATCCCGCAACGCCTGGACGGGGGTGAGGATGTGCGCATCGGTCAGCTCGTCGAGGCGATGGGCCTCCTCCAGCCCGAACGAACCCACTCTCGTCCGGCGCAGTCCCCGCAGGTGGGCCCCGCCGCCGAGGGCGGCCCCGAGGTCGGCGGCCAGGACGCGGACGTAGGTGCCCGACGAGCACTCGACGACGACACGGTAGGCGCCGGGGCCGTCGCCGGGCGACAGGACGTCGAAACGGTCCACCGTCACGGGGCGCGCCGCCCGCTCGACCTCCACCCCGGCCCGCGCCAACTCGTGGAGGCGCCGCCCGCCGACCTTCACGGCGGACACCATGGGTGGAACCTGCTCGATAGGCCCGGTGAGGGTGGCGGCGGCGCGGCGGACGTCGGGGAGTGTGACATCGCCCATGTCCCATGTCCCCACCACCTCACCCGATGCGTCGAGCGTGGAGGTGGCCGTGCCCAGGACCACTTCGGCGTCGTACTGCTTTCCCAACGCGGTCAGGAAGCGCAGGGTCCGGGTGACCCGACCGAGTCCGACCAGCAGGATCCCCGTGGCGTCGGGATCGAGCGTGCCGGCGTGGCCGACGCGACGCTGGCCGAAGAGCCGACGACAGCGCGCCACGACATCGTGGGACGTCCATCCCGGCTCCTTGTCCACCACCACCAGCCCGATGGGGCCCTCTTCCCCATCGCGCCGTCGACTACCGGCCACCGTCGTCGTCCTCGCCGGAACCTGACCCCGGGGACTCCGGCGGCGTCGAGCGTTGGAGGCGTCGGAGGATCTCCTCGACCTGGAAGCCGTGGGCGACGGCCGGATCGGCCACGAATTCGAGAAGCGGGGTGCGCTTGAGCCGGACCTGGCGACCGATCTGGCGCTGGAGGCTCACCCGTTGGTCGGCCAGGGCGGCGGCGGCCTCGTCGGAGAGAGAGCTCAGGTAGACGGTGGCCCGGGAGAGGTCGGGCGTGGTGTCGACCGACGTCACCGTGATGAGGCGGAGCCGGTCGTCGATGTCGGAGAGCCGTTCGAGCGCCTCGGCCACCACTTCGCGCAGGACCTGGTTGACGCGCGCCGTACGCGGGTAGGGCGATGGCGCCCTGTCGTGACCCCGGCGACCGCGTGCCACAACTTCCTCCTCGACGGTGACGACACCCACTCGGCCACACCGCACCGGGGGCCCCACGATGGACACCGCCCGCACCGTCCAGCTTCCGGCTGGCCAGGCAGGAACCCGGCCCGGTCAGGTACGCGGGATCTCGCGCTCCTCGAACGTCTCGATGATGTCGCCGTCCTTCAGGTCCTGGAAGTCCGACAACCCGATCCCGCACTCGAACCCGGACTGGACCTCGCGGGCGTCGTCCTTGAAGCGGCGCAACGAGGTGATCGTGCCCTTCCAGATGATGACGCCGTCGCGCAGGAACCGGACCTTCGAGCCACGGGTGATCACGCCGTCGCGGACGTAGCACCCGGCGACCGCTCCCACACGGGGGACGCGGAAGACGGCGCGGACCTCGGCCTCCCCGGTCACGATCTCCTCGAACTCGGGGGCGAGCATGCCGACCATGGCCGCTTCGATGTCCTCGAGGAGCTTGTAGATCACCTCATAGGTCCGGATCTCGACGTCGCGCTCCACCGCCATCTCGCGTGCCCGGCGGTCGGGACGGACGTTGAAGCCGATGATGGTGGCGGTCGAAGCCACCGCCAGCTGGACGTCGTTCTCCGTGATCCCGCCCACCCCGCGGTGGACGAAGCTCAGCTTGACCTCGGGACGCTCGAGCTTGCGGAGGCTGTCGGTGATCGCCTCGAGCGTGCCCTGGACGTCGGCCTTCAAGATGAGGTTGAGGGTGGCCGCCTCTCCTCTCTGGATCTGCTCGAAGAGGTCCTCGAGCCTGGCCCCGGGCGCAGTCGGTGACGGCGCGTGGCCGGCGACGCGGTAGCGGCGCTCGCGCGCCTCGCCGATCGTGCGGGCCGTGGTCTGGTCGGTGGTGACCCGGAATTCGTCGCCGGCGGCGGGTGGCTCGGAGAAGCCGAGGACCTGGACCGGTGTGGACGGAGGGGCCTCTTTCACCTGGTCGCCGTGGTCGTCGATGAGCGCCTTCACGCGGCCCCAGGCGGCTCCGGCCACGATCGGGTCTCCCACCCGGAGCGTCCCGCTCTGGACGAGGAGGCTCGCCACCGGTCCCCGGCCCGCCTCCAGGTTGGCTTCGAGGACGGCCCCCCGGGCCCGGCCTTCGGGGCTGGCCTGAAGCTCTTCGATCTCGGCCACCACATTCAGCTGCTCGAGGAGCTCGTCGATCCCGAGATTCTGGAGGGCCGAGACCTGGACGACGATGGTGTCGCCACCCCACGCCTCGGGGACGAGACCGCGCTCGGAGAGCTGCTGCAGGACATGGTTGAGGTCGGCGTCGCCCTTGTCGATCTTGTTGACGGCCACCACGATGGGGACGTCGGCGGCACGGGCGTGGTCGATGGCTTCGACCGTCTGGGGCATGACGCCGTCGTCGGCCGCCACCACCAGGACCACGATGTCGGTGACGTCGGCCCCCCGGGCGCGCATGGCGGTGAACGCCTCGTGACCGGGCGTGTCGATGAACGTGATCCGGTGCCCTCCCACCTCGACCTGGTAGGCACCGATGTGCTGGGTGATGCCTCCGGCTTCGCCGGCCACCACGTTCGATGAGCGGATCCGGTCGAGCAGGAGAGTCTTGCCGTGGTCGACGTGGCCCATGATGGTGACCACGGGCGGGCGGGGACGGAGGTCCTCGTCGCGCTCTTCCTCGATGTCCTCGAAGTACTTGGCCTGGAGCTCGGCCTCTTGTTCCTCGCCCGGGTCGACCAGGCGAATCTGGGCCCCGATCTCGGCCGCGAAGAGCTCGATCATGTCGTCGCTGAGCGACTGCGTGGCCGTCACCACCTCACCCTGGAGGAAGAGGAAACGGATGACGTCGCCCGCCGACCGGTTGAGCTTCGGCCCGAGTTCACGCGGCGTGCTGCCCCGTTCGATGATCACCTCGACGTCGGGAACGGGGGCATTCGACGGCGTATAGGTGGTGAGCTGCGTCGGCTCGAGCTCCTCGAGGTTGCGACGTCGGCGACGCGGTCGTCGCTGCGGTGGACGGCCACGGCCGCCGGGACCGCCCCGGAGCCCGGGGGGAGGCGGTCCTCCACCGGGTCTGCCGCCGAATCCGCCACCGCCGCCGGGGGAGCCGCCGGGGCGGCCGCCGAACCCGCCGCCGCCACCGGAACGGCCCGGGGGGCCGCCCGTGGTCGGTCGTCCGCCCGTCGTCGGTCGTCCGCCGCCACCCGGAGGGCCGCCGGGGCGCGGACCGGCCGGTGCCCGGCGGCCGGGGGGCGGGGGGATGGGACGCCCGGAGTTGGAACGCGGAGGGCCCGGGGGCGGGGGGATGGACTTGCCCGTGGCGCTGACCGGGGGTCGGGCCAGGCCCGGGGGCGGGGTCGGAGCCGTCGTCGGGGCGGCGGCGGCCGGGCGTGAGGCGACGTCGGGCGGGCCGGTCGGAGGAGCCGCCGGCGACGGGGGGGCCGGGGCCCGCGACGGTGCCACGGCCCGGGACGGCGCCGGGGGCGGCGCGGGGGCCGGAGGCGCCGGCGGGGCGGCCGACGCCGCCGGGGCGGTACGGGTCAGCGGACGGGGGGCGGAGGTGGAAGGCGGGCCGGTGACCTCGCTGGCCGGCCTGCTCGTGATCAGACCCGACCGTTCGAGGCGGGCAGGAGGGGCGGGGGCCGGTTGCGGGGAGGGGGCCGAGGGGGCGGAGGGAGTACCGACCGGCTCGGCCGGCGCCCTCGGAGTCTTGGCGGCGGCCTTCTCCTCGACCGCCTCCTCGGGTTGGACGGCGCGACGAAGTCCCTCGTTGTCGGCCTTTCGGCGCACCCTGTCGGCCTGGGCGTCCTCGATCGAGGAGGAGTGGCTCTTGACCCCGATGCCGAGCGACACACACAGGTCGAGGGCTTCCTTGTTCGTCAGGCCGAGTTCGCGGGCCAGCTCGTAGACGCGGATCTTCTTCGGCACCGGCTCCTACGATCCTTCTTCCTCATGTGGGCGCGAACCGGCTAGTCGGCCCGCGCCACCATCCTCGCACACCTGGGGGCTCCTACCTCCCTGGGGAGCGACGGCTCGAAGCTCCTCCCGGAGCCGGTCAACCGCCCCCGGGGTGACCGGGGCCCGCAGAGCCCGACCGAAGGCCTCCCGCCTCGCCGCCTGCTCCACGCACGACGGCGTGGCTGCGCACAACCACGCGCCACGCCCGGGCAGTCCGGCGCCCCAGCGCAGTTCACCGTCGGAACCTCTCACCACCCGCACCAGCCTTTCGGTCGGCGCCATTCGCCGACAGCCGATGCACGTGCGGTGCGCCGCTATGCCGAACCCTCCTGGGCTTCGTCCTTCTCCTCGGCGCCCGCGCCCTCCGACGGCACCGGCGCCTCCGAGGACTCGTCCGGCTTGGGCGCATCGGGAGCGGGCGCGGCACCGTCGTCGTCGCCAGCGACGACCCGTGACCATTCGGTGGCCGACACCGCCTCGCCCCCTTCGGCTGGCTGCCAGACCATCTCGCCCGCCTCGTTCTCCACCCACTCGCCCTCGGCCCACTCCTCGCCGTAGCGGGACTCCTCCTCGGCCAGTTGGGTCTCGCTCTTGATGTCCACCCGCCACCCCGACAGGCGGGCCGAGAGCCGGGCGTTCTGCCCTTCCTTGCCGATCGCCAACGAGAGTTGATAGTCGCTGACGACCACCGTCGCCGTCCCCGTCTCGTCGTCGAGCCGGACCTCACGCACGCGGGCGGGCTGGAGCGCGGCCTGGATGAATTCGACCGGATCGTCGGAGAAGGGGACGACGTCGATCCGCTCCCCGCGCAATTCGTTGGTCACCATCCGGACCCGGGATCCGCGGGCACCGACGCAGGCGCCGACGGGATCGACGTTGGGGTCGTTGGACCAGACGGCGATCTTGGTCCGGTGACCAGGCTCGCGCGCGGCGGCCTTGATCTCCACCACCCCCGACGAGATCTCCGGCACCTCGAGCTCGAACAGGCGCTTCACCAGGCCCGGATGGCTCCGACTGACCACGATCTGGGGACCCTTGGTCGTCTTGCGGACCTCGACGATGTAGGCCTTCAGGCGTGCTCCGTGCTCATAGCGCTCATAGGGAACCTGCTCCGCCTGGGGCAGGAGGGCCTCGACCTTCCCCAGGTCGAGGAGGGTGTAGCGGTTGTCGGTCTGCTGGACGATGCCGGTGACGATGTCACCCTCGCGCCCGGCGTATTCCTCGTACTTGAGATCGCGCTCGGCCTCCCGGATGCGCTGGAGGATGACCTGCTTGGCGGTCTGGGCGGCGATGCGGCCGAAGTCACCCGGCGTGTCGTCCCATTCCCGGATGACATTGCCGTCCTCGTCGAGCTCCTGGCCGTAGACGCGGATCTCACCCGACTCGGGATCGATGGTCACGACCGCCTCCTCCGCCGCGCCCGGACGCCGCTTGTAGGCGGCGACGAGCGCGTTGGCCAGGGCGTCGAACAGGGTCTCGACGGAAATACCCTTGTCCCGGGCGATCTGGCCGAGAGCGTCGAGGAATTCGAAGTTCGTCTTGCTCATGACGTCGTGACCCTCTCCCTGTCGGCACCGAGTGGTGAGGGCACCGCTCGGTGCTGCGCGGAACCGTGACGGCGACCGTCGGAGGGGCGCGGCTTGCCGCCCCACTCGAAGACGGTCCGGGCTCGTTCCACCTCGGCGTACGAGAAGCGCCGGCCGCCCTCAGGCAGGTCATCACCCTCGAGGACGAACCCCTCGGGATCGGCCGCCGCCACCTGGCCGGTGACCCGCCGCTGACCCTGGCTCCCCGTGGTGGTACGGATGGTGACCGTCTCGCCGACCGCCCGGATGAAATGACCGGGCGTCCGCAGCGGGCGCTCGACCCCGGGACTCGAGACCTCCAGGGTGTAGCGCTGACCGGGAAGGGGGTCGTGCGTATCCAGGACGGCGGACACCGCCCGGGTGGCCTCGGCGATCGCCTCCAGGTCGGCACCGGCGGTGCGGTCGACGACGACCCGGACCGTGCCCGGGCGCAGCTCCACGTCCACCAGGTCGAACCCGAGCGGAGCCAGGGTGGACGCCAAGAGGTCCTGAAGCTCGTCACCCACCTGTCGCCACCTCCCTTCCCTGCTCCCTCGGACCCCGCGGGTCCCTGGCCGTGCCGGGCGTCGACGGAAACAACGTGGTGAAAGAAGAAGCGTGGGCTGCCCGCCCACGCTTCGACGCACCACTCCACTTCCGTGTCTGAACGGCGCAGCGAGTATACCAGTCGCCTTCTCTCACCGATCAGGCGCGTCGCGGGCTGTCCAGGGTCTCGCACAGTGCTCGTCTGCACACAGAGACGCGCCGTCGCGGTGCCACCTCACTCCGCGTGTCGAGCCGGTTCCCGGGCCCCACCCCGGCACCCCGTAGCATCGGCGGGCACATGGCCAAGACCGTCCTCACCCCCCAGGCAAGCGATTTCCCCCGCTGGTACCAGGACGTCGTGGCCAAGGCCGAGTTGGCCGACAACGGGCCGGTCCGGGGGACCATGGTCATCCGGCCCTACGGCTACGCCATCTGGGAGCGGATGCAGGCCGAGATCGACCAACGGATCAAGGCGGCGGGCGTGTCCAACGCCTACTTCCCGCTCCTGATCCCGGAGAGCTTCCTGCACCGGGAGGCCGAGCACGTCGAGGGGTTCAGTCCCGAGCTGGCCGTGGTGACCCACGGGGGGGGCAAGAAGCTCGAGGAGCCGGTGGTCGTCCGGCCGACGAGCGAGACGATCATCAACTCGTACTTCGCCAAGTGGATCCAGAGCTACCGCGATCTGCCGCTCCTCATCAACCAGTGGGCCAACGTCGTGCGCTGGGAATTGCGCCCCCGACTGTTCCTGCGGACGACGGAGTTCCTGTGGCAGGAGGGCCACACGGCGCATGCGTCGGAGTCCGACGCCCGGGACTTCGCGCTGCGGATCCTGTCCGACGTCTATGAGGACGTCATGGTGAACGTGCTCGCCATCCCCGTCCTGAAGGGACGAAAGACCGACAAGGAGCGATTCGCCGGGGCCACCACGACGTGGACCTGCGAGGCCATGATGCGCGACGGCAAGGCCCTGCAGATGGGGACGAGCCACGAGTTGGGACAGAATTTCGCCCGGGCCTTCGACATCACCTACCTCGACGAGTCCGGTCAGCAGGCCCACGTGTGGCAGACGTCGTGGGGCGTCTCGACCAGGCTGATGGGCGCGTTGGTCATGGTCCACGGTGACGATGACGGCTTGCGTCTGCCACCCCTTCTCGCTCCCGTGCAGGTGGTCGTCATCCTGGTGAAGGACGACGACGGTGCCGACGTCGCCGCCGGCGCCCTGGCGGCCGAGCTGGGCCGGGCCGGCGTCCGGGTCGAGCTCGACGCCCGGACCGACACGTCCTTCGGACGTCGGACGGTGGACTGGGAGCTGAAGGGCGTGCCTCTACGTCTGGAGGTCGGTCCGCGCGACCTCGCCCAGGGAATGGTCGTCCTGGCGCGCCGCGACACGGGGACCAAGACTCCCGTGGCCCTGGCGGGCGTGGCCACCGCCGTCGCCGACGCGCTCGATGCCATCCAGGCCGCCCTGTTCGACGAGGCGGTCGATCGGACGCGCCACCGCACCATCGCCGTCGACAGTCTCGACCAGGCGGAGGAGGCGGCGGCGACCGGTTTCGCCGTCCTGCCGATGTCGGTGATCGGTACCGACGGGGAGACCGCGTTGAACCGGGCGGGGGTGTCGATCCGCTGCGTCCAGACGGCCGACGGTGGCCTGCCCGGACCCGAGGACGGGGCGGGAACCGTTTCGCCGTTGACGGCCACCGTGGGTCGCGCCTACTGACGAATCGACCCCGCTGCTACCGGGTGTCGCCCTGTTCCTCGTGGATCTTCTGGCGGATGATCTCGACCTTCGCCGCGCTGTGGTTGGCGTCGTCGCCTCTGTTCTCGAGCAACGCCTGACGATCCGCTTCCGCTTCGGCCTCGGCACCGACGTCGGCGGCGGCCATCCGCGCCTCGATCCCCTCGGCCACGAGCTTCTCCGCCTCCTCCACCAGGGCGGCGACCATCTCGTCCTCGGGGACGACGCGGATGATCTTGCCCTTGATGAAGAGGTGTCCTCGCTTCCGGCCGGCGGCGATGCCCAGGTCGGCCTCCCGGGCCTCGCCGGGGCCGTTCACCACGCACCCCATGACGGCAACCTGAATGGGCAGGTTGCGCGACTCCAGTGCCTCCTGGGCGGCGCGGGCCACGCCGATCACGTCGATCTCGGCCCGCCCGCACGACGGGCAGGCGATGAGGTCGAGGCCCTTACGTTCGCGCAGCCCCATCGCTTCGAGAAGCTGCCGCCCGGCGCGGGCCTCTTCGACCGGGTCGGCGGTCAGCGAGTACCGGATGGTGTCACCGATCCCCTCGGCCAAGAGGGTGGCGATCCCGGCGGTGCCCTTGATCAACCCGGCGGGCGGCGGTCCGGCCTCGGTCACACCGAGGTGCAGGGGATGGTCGAACGTCTCCGACGCCAACCGGTAGGCCGCGATCATGAGTGTCACCGACGAGGCCTTGACCGAGATCTTGACATCGTCGAAGCCGACCTCCTCGAAGTAGGCGAGCTCCATGCGGGCCGATTCCACCAGCGCCTCGGGCGTCGCCCCCCCGTAGCGCTTGTAGAGGTCCGGGTGCAGCGACCCGGCGTTGACGCCGATACGGATCGGCACGCCCCGGTCTTTGGCCTCGGACGCCACCTGCTTGATCTCCGCTTCCTTGCGGAGATTGCCCGGGTTGAGTCGCAGTCCCTGGACACCGGCCTCCAGCGCGCCGAGCGCCATCTCGTGGTGGAAGTGGATGTCGGCGATGATCGGAACCGGCGAGCGCGGCACGATGTGGGCCAGCCCCTCGGCGGCCTCCTGTTCGTTGCACGTACAGCGGACGATGTCGGCCCCGGCGGCCGCCAGCGCGTAGATCTGGGTGAGCGTGCCCTCGACGTCGGCCGTCTTCGTCGTCGTCATCGACTGGACGGAGATGGGGGCATCGCCACCGATGGCCACCGATCCCACCCGGATCTGGCGGGTCGGGCGGCGTGTGGTGTCCGGTCGGTGCGCCGTCACTGGAACGGATTGGCGATGGGGTGGGCGAAGTCGAGGAAGACGGCGGCGGCCACGAAGACGATCAGGAACAGCACGAAGGCCGACGCCACCGGGATGAGCTTGGTCACGTCGGCGTGGTAGGCCTTGCCCTTCCTGCTGCGGATGCGCTCGTAGACGGCGACGAGGACGTGCCCGCCGTCGAGGGGGAGCATGGGGACGAGGTTGATCAGACCGACGGCGATGATGATGGTGGCGAGTACGCCGAGCAGGTCGGCGGCGCCACCCTTGGCGGCCTGGTCGGCCAGACGAACCGCCCCCGGGAGCGACACCGGCCGACTGTCCGCCTTGGCGGCGGCGTCGGCCGCCTTGGTGTTGTCGAGCTGCCCGAAGAAGGCACTCAGACCGTGGGGCGAGAACGTGTGGCCGAGCGCCGACACGGTGCCCGTCGTGATCCGCCCCACCCAGACGGCCGCCGTCCCCAGTGCGTGGATCGGTGCGACCGTCACCGTTGAGCTGCCCAGGTAGATCCCGATCCGTGCGTCGTCCTTGGATGTCGCGCCCGAGGGCCGGGCGGGCGTCACCGTGAGCGTCACCAGACGCGCCGGGTTGCCTCGTTTGACGACGATCGAAAGCGCCACGCCGGCGTTGCGGCCGACGGTCCGTTGAAAGTCGGGGGTGCTCGTCACGGCGTGGCCGTCGACGGAAACGATGTCGTCGCCGACACGAAGCCCGGCCACTCGGGCCGGGTCGACGCCGCGGGCCACGGGCGAGAAACCAGCCACCGAGGTGCTCGGCTGCGGTTGGCCGATGAACACGAAGAGTCCCCAGAGCAGGACGAAGGCCATGACGAAGTGCATGAAGGAGCCGGCCAGCGCCACCATGAGCCGATTGGGGAAGGGCTGCTGCCGGTAGGTTCGTGGTTCATCGGCCGGGTCGACGTCCTCGGTGTTGGACATCCCGATGATCTTGACGTAGCCACCGAGGGGCAGGACCTTGACCCCGTACTCCGTCTCGCCCCGGCGAAACGACCACAGGCGGGGACCGAAGCCGAGGAAGTACTCGGTCACCTTCATGTGGCTCCACTTCGCCGTGGCGAAGTGACCGAGCTCGTGGATCATGACCATGACGATGATGGCCACGATGACCAGGAGGAGATCGAGGGAGTGGGTGAGCATGGAGAGGGCCAGGACGGCGGCGACCACGGCGATCAGCTGAACGACGGACCCCTTCGGCTCCCGCTGGTCCGATGCCGGACCGGGGACGCCACTGGCGTCGTGGCGGGCGCCGCTGCCGGCAGCGCCGGCGGCACCGCCGAAGGCCCCGTTGGTCGACGGGGCGGCGGTGGCGGCGTCGGGCGTTCCCGTGATCTCGCTCACGCCGCCAGCCCGCGACGCCGGACGGCCAACTCGGCCCGGGCCCGGGCCCGGCGGTCGGCTTCGATCACGTCACCGGCCCCTGAGACCGGGGTCTGCTCGCAGGCGTCGATGGTGTCGGCCACCACGTCGGCGATGGCGCCCCATCCCACGCGGCCGTCGAGGAAGGCGGCGACAGCCACCTCGTTCCCGGCGTTCAGCCATGCCGGGGCCAGTCCGCCCGCCCGCCCGGCCCGCTCGGCCAGGTCGAGACAGGCAAAGACCTCACGGTCGGGCTGTTCGAAGTCCAGACGACTCAGCGTGGCCCAGTCGATCGCCCCGAACGGGTGCGAGAGGCGGTCGGGATAGGCGAGGGCGTAGCCGATGGGTAGGCGCATATCGGGGTTCGAGAGCTGAGCGACGGTGGCACCGTCGGTGAACTCCACCATGGAGTGTACGACCGACTGCGGGTGAATGATCACCGCCATCCGGTCGTAGTCCACACCGAAGAGCTCGTGGGCCTCGATGACCTCGAGCCCCTTGTTCATCAAGGTGGACGAGTCGACGCTGATCTTGGGGCCCATCCGCCAGGTGGGATGGGCCAGCGCCTCGTCGGCGGTGACACCCTGGAGCTCGGCGCGCGTCCGCCCCCGGAACGGGCCCCCGCTGGCCGTGAGGACCAGGCGGGCCACCTCCTCCGGGGACCGTCCCGCCCGCAGACACTGGTGCAGGGCGCAGTGCTCGGAATCGACCGGGACGATCTCCGCCCCCGGGGTGAGGCGGGCCCGTTGGACGACCGGCGCCCCGGCGATCAGCGACTCCTTGTTGGCCAGGGCCAGCCGGCGCCCGGCCTCCAGGGCGGCCAGCGTGACGGGGAGACCGGCGAATCCCACCACGGCGTTCACGACCACCTCGCCCAGGGGGGCAATGGCGGTGAGTCCCTCGACGCCGGTGACGACGTCGGTGCCCGCAGGCAGGGCCGAGGCCAGCTCGGAGGCCAGACCGGCATCGCCGATGGCGACGACCTCGGGCGAGAACCGGCGCGCCTGGGCCACGAGGAGATCGACCGAGCGCCACGCACCCAGGGCGACCACCCGGAACCGGTCCGGCTCGCCGCTGATCACGTCGAGCGCCTGGGTGCCGATCGAACCGGTGGATCCCACGATGCTGACCGTGACCGTCTGTCCCGATCGCCCCCGGCCCCCCGTCATCGGCGTGGCCCCTTTCCGCACCTCACCCGAGGTGGAGTACTCGGACCAGATAGTACGTCGCAGGCAGGACGAAGAGCAGGGCATCGACCCGATCGAGGACGCCCCCGTGGCCCGGCAGGAGCGACCCCATGTCCTTCAGGCCGAGGTCGCGCTTGAGCAGCGATTCGCACAGGTCGCCGACGGGGGCCACCACGGCGACCACCAACCCGAGAACCGCCGCCTTGGCCGGAGTCCAGGGGTGGACCTGGCCGGTGATGGCCGCCGAGGCCAGGACGGCGAACACGGTGCCGCCGATCAGGCCCTCCCACGTCTTGTGGGGACTGACCCGCGGGGCGAGCGGATGTCGTCCCCGCCACCCGCCGATCACGAGGGCCCCGACGTCGGCACCCACCGTGGCCACGACGGCTCCGAAGAGGAAGGCGACACCATGGCGTTGGGGGTACTGGCTGGGGGCGAGGAGCAGTCCGGCGAAGGAGCCGAGGAGACCGACCCAGGCGAAACCGAGCACGGTGGCCGAGATGCCGGCCACCGGTGACCCCCGCTCGGCGCCCACCAGGTACCAGACCATGGAGGTGACGATCAGCAGGACGAGGACCAGCGGGAGGGCGGCGACCCCCTTGGCGTAGGCGGCCACCATGGCCGCCGCCGTGGCGACGAGTCCGAGGAGGGTGGCGGGATGGCTCCCGGATCGCCGGAAGGCGGCGTAGGCCTCGGCCGCCGCCAGGACGACCACCACGGTGGAGAGGGCCACGGTGGCGACACTGCCGAGCTCGAAACAGGCGACGGCCACCGCCGCGAACCCGAGCCCGGTGGCGATGGACAGCGGGACATTGCGACCACCGCCACCCCCCGACGGCTCCGAGACCGGAGGCCGCCGACGGCGCCGGGCCCCGGGAACGGCGGCCGGGGACAGGGGATCGGGCGATCCCCGCAGGGGAGACGAGCTGATCGAGGGGACTCCGTTTCCAGCCGGGGGGACCTGTCCGCCGGGTGGCTCCTCTCCCACCTGGTAGCCGGCCTCCGTCGGCTCCGCCGTGCTCCGGGCCGACGAGGTCACCATTGCCTGCCCGGCCTCTTCGTCGCGCAGCCGGACGCCGCCGGGGTCGGGCGAGGGACCCCACGACACCGGCGTCCCGCCCGCCGGCGTGCCGAGATCGTCGAACTCCCACGGCTGGCGCTCTTCGAGCGGTACCTCCTCCATCGCACCCACACGGGTCGTCTCGTCGGCCAGGAGCGACGGGTCGAACGCGCTGTCGTCCCACTCGTGCCGGTGCTCCCGCCACGCCGGGCCGGCATCCCCCGATGCCGACCAGGATCCGGAGTCGAGGTCGTTCTCGCTGCGCCGCTCGAGGACGGCGGGCACCTGACCGGTAGGCGGATCGGTCCAATGGGGTAGCTCCGTCGACCTCGCGGGCTCGTCGAACGCGTCTCCCCCTTCGTCCAACCAGCCCGTCACCGACCGCCGCGGTCCGAGACCGCCGGAATCGGGGGTGTTCCACCGGTCCACCTCGTCGGTCTCGGAGCCCGACGGGGCGACGGAGCGCCCTTCGAGAGAGGTGACGGGGTCGGTACTGTCGTCGGGGTACGCGGCGGCTCCCGGCGAAGACCCGGCCCGGGTCGACGGCGTGCCCTGGCCCACGGGAGCCGTCCCCACCGCCTCGGCGCCGATGATCCGAACGCGCTCGGTGATCGGGTCGGCGAAGGTCTCCGTCTCCGACTCGTACCCGTCCTCGTCGCGCTCGTCCACATCGCCTCCTGACAGGCCCCGCGGGGCCCGGCTGGGTCAGATCTCGAGCAGCTCCTGCTCCTTGTGGGCAAGGAGCTTGTCGACCGCCGCCACCATGTCGTGTGTGAGCTTCTCCAGATCGCGCTCGACCCGCTCGAGGTCATCGGAGGAAAGGTCGCCGTCACGCTCGAGCGCCTCGAGCTCGTGACGGGCCGCCCGCCGAAGGTTCCTGATGGCGACCCGGCCCTCCTCCGCCTTGTGACGGACGACCTTCACCAGGTCCTTGCGCCGCTCCTCGGTGAGCGGCGGAAAGGCGAGGCGAATGACGTTCCCGTCGTTCGAGGGGGTGATGCCGAGATCCGAGGCCTGGATCGCCTTCTCGATGGCCGCCAGGGTCGACTTGTCATAGGGGGAGATCACGAGCATGCGTGCTTCGGGGACACTCAGGCCCGCCACCTGCCGCAATTCCACCTCGGCACCGTAGATGTCCACCCGGAGATGTTCCACCAGGCCGGAGGTGGCCCGCCCCGTCCGGACGCCGCCGAACTCCGTCTGGGTGTGGCCCACCGCCTTCTCCATGCGGTCCCGGGCGTCGGCCATTACCACCAGGGACAGATCGTCGTCCATCACTTGATCAGCGTACCGATCTCGTCGCCGGCGAGCGCACGGCGCAGGTTCCCCGGCCCCATCAGGTCGAAGACCAGGACCGGGAGGCCGTTGTCCTTGCAGAAGGTGATGGCCGTGAGGTCCATGACCCGGAGATCCCGGTTCACCACGTCCATGAAACCGAGCGTGTCGTAGCGCAACGCCGCCGGATCGAGCTTGGGATCGGCGCTGTAGACCCCGTCGACACCCGAATGCGTACCCTTCAGGAGCATCTCCGCCTCGATCTCGGCCGCCCGGAGGGCGGCTGAGGTGTCGGTGGTGAAATAGGGGTTGCCCATCCCTGCGGCGAAGATGACGACGCGGCCCTTCTCCAGGTGGCGGATGGCCCGGCGACGGATATACGGCTCGGCCACCTCGGCCATCTGGACCGCCGACAGGACGCGCGTGGGCGGGCCGAGACGTTCGATGGCGTCCTGCAGGGCGAGCGCGTTGATGACGGTGGCCAGCATCCCCATGGTGTCCGACGTGGTGCGGTCCATTCCCTGACCGGTTCCCGTCGTGCCCCGCCAGATGTTGCCGCCACCCACCACGATGGCCAGTTCGAGGTCGAGCTCGGCCTGGGCCGTGGCGATCTCGCCCGCCAGGCGCTCGACCACGGTGGCGTCGATCGTCTCGTCGGACGCCGACGAGGCCAGGGCCTCACCCGACATCTTGAGCACGAGGCGGCGCCGCACCTTCACCCCCTGCCCCGACACCGGCCCGCCCGATCCCGTCACCGTTGCGGCCTGGTCACCTAGCCGCCGACGACGACCTGCGCGAAGCGCACGATGTCGGCGCTTCCGATCAGGTCGGCGATCGTGCGCTTTTCGTCCTTGGCGTAAGGCTGCTCGAGCAGGCACCGCTCCTTGAACCAGCCGTTCATCCGGCCGTCGACGATCTTGGCCATGGCGGCATCGGGCTTGCCTTCGTTCCGGGAGATGGCCTCCACGGTGGCCCGCTCGGCCGCCACCTGGTCCTCGGGGACGTCCTCCCGACGAAGATAGAGAGGACGGGCGAAGGCGATGTGGACGGCCACGTCGTGGGCCAGCTCGTCGCCGGCCGCCCGCATCTCGACCAGAACGGCGTTCACTCCCCGACCGGACTGCACGTGGAGATAGGTACCCAAGGTGGCGTCGTCACCCAGCTCGAAGCGGACCACGGGCCCCAGCGAGATGTTCTCCTTGAGCGTCGTCTTCAACTCGTCGATGGCACCGGCGCCGTCCTTGGCCGCCACGTCACCGTTCTCCGCCACCGCCTGTGCCAGGTCGTTGGCCAGGGCCACGAAAGCCTCCGACATGGCGACGAAATCCGTCTCGCAGCGCAGTTCGACGATGGACGCGTTGCGTCCGGCGACACCGATGGCGACGGCACCCTGCGTCGCCTCGCGGTCCGCCCGCTTGGCGGCACCGGCCAGTCCCTGCTCGCGCAGCCACTGCTTCGCCGCCTCCATGTCGCCGTCGTTCTCCTCGAGCGCCCGCTTGCAGTCCAACATCCCGGCACCCGTGGCCCGACGCAGGGCCTGGACGTCCTTGGCCGTGAAGGGGGGCATCGTTCAGCTCGCCTCGGACGGACCGTCGACCGACGGTTCCTCGGGCGCCGCCGTGGTCTCGGACACCACGGACGCCGGACCGGCGACGGGCTCGGGCGCGGCGGGTGTGGGCGCGGCGGGTGTGGGCGCGGCGGGTGTGGGCGCGGCGGGTGTGGGCGGGGCGGTCTCGGAGGGAGCGACGACGACGGCCGACTCCTCACCGGTCGCGGGGGATGTGCCTGCCGACGACGGTTCGGGGGAGCCCGACGGGGAAGCGACCTCGGCCGCCGTGTCGGCGCTTGCCGGAGTCGCCGACGGCGGTGCTGCCGGCGACGGGGCATCAGCGGGGGGGGGCGGAGTGGGGTCGAGGGTGCCCGTGGTTCCGGCCCCGGCCCGACGGAGCTGACCACGAGCGGCGGGAGCCGCCGGCGCCGGCGGCGCCACCGCCCGCTGGTGTTCGGCCACCCACCGGCCCTCGATCACCGCTTCGGCCAGCACCCGGCACATCAGCGCACCCGAACGGATGGCGTCGTCGTTGCCCGGGATCACGTAGGTGATCACATCGGGATCGCAGTTCGTGTCGACGACAGCGACGATCGGCATCCCGAGCTTGTTGGCCTCGGTGACGGCGATGTGCTCCTTCTTCGTATCGATCACGAAGACGGTGTCGGGAAGACGGTCGAGATCGCGGATACCACCGAGGTTGCGCCGGAGCTTCTCCAGCTCACGACGATGCTTCAGGCCCTCCTTCTTCGGCATGGCGTCGAAGTCGCCGGCCCTCTCCATCGCCTCGTACTCGCGGAGCTTGCCCGTCCGCGAGGAGATGGTGGTGAAATTGGTGAGCATTCCGCCCAGCCACCGTTCGTTGACGAAGGGCATCCCGCAGGCCCGGGCATAGGTGGCGATGGGTCCCTGGGTCTGCTTCTTGGTGCCCACGAAGAGAACGATCCCACCCTTGGCCACGAGGTCTCGGACGTATCCGTACGCCTCCTCGAGACCGGCGAGGGTCTTGTTCAGATCGATGATGTAGATCCCGTTGCGTTCGCCCAGGATGAAGCGACGCATCTTCGGGTTCCATCGGCGTGTCTGGTGGCCGAAATGCATCCCGGCCTCCAGCAACTGCCGTGTCGTGACAACGGCCACGGCTGGTCCTCCCATCGGTTGTCCTTCCCCGGCGCTGCGCCCCCACGAGGGGGACGACCGTTGGACGCGCCCGGGTGCTTCGGTGTGCGTGACGTCCCCACCGGGAGGTGGGGAGCTCTTCATGGTACTCGACCGGACCTCACCGCTTCACCGTGGTCGGGCCCCTGTCGGGGCGGCCCGGCGGGTCAGCCCGTTCTGCTGGCGACGCTCTGCTGGGATCCCCGCCGACCGCCGCCGGACCGGCCCCGGGCCGGCGGGTCCGTCCCGTCCGGGGTCGTCCGGTCACTGAGACGGGCCCGGAGCTGGAGCACGGCCTTGGTGTGGATCTGGCAGACCCGGCTCTCGGTGACCCCCAGGATCTCGCCGATCTCGGCCAGGGTGAGACCTTCGTAGTAGTAGAGAGACAACACCGTCCGTTCCCGGTCACCGAGCTGCATGATGGCCTGGGAGAGGATCTCCTTGGACTCCTTGTCCTCGAACATCGCCACCGGGCCGGCGGCGGCGTCGGGGATGGTGTCACCGAGGGTGGTCCGCTCGCTACGGTCGCCCCCCACCAGAAAGACCTCGTCCAGGGCGGCCACTCCCACGAAGGAGATCTGCCGGAGGATGTCCTGGAGATCCTGTTCCGAGATGTCGAGCTCGGCCGCCACCTCGGCGTCCGTCGGTGTCCGCAGGAGGGTGGCCTCCAACGACGCGTAGGCCTGCTCCACCGACCGTGCCTTGGCCCGTACCGACCGCGGCACCCAGTCGATGGCGCGGAGTTCATCGATGATGGCGCCCCTGATCCGGGGGATGGCGTAGGTCTCGAACTTGACCTGGCGGACCGGGTCGTAGCGATCGATGGCATCGATCAGCCCGATCACCCCGTAGCTGGCCAGGTCGGCACCGTCGACGTGCTGGGGGAGCCCGACGGCCACACGGGCGGCGACGTACTTGACCAACGGCGAGTAGAGGACGATCAGCTGATCGCGGATACGACGGTCACCACTCTGCTTGTACTCGACCCACAATCGAGCCGTCGAGCCGTCGTCGTCTGTCACCGACTCTCCCTACGCACGGGGATGCGTCGCTCCGTGGACCGAGAGCAGCCGCTCCTTGCTGACATGAGTGTAGACCTGGGTGGTCTGGAGGCTGGCGTGCCCCAGGAGTTCCTGCACGACCCGCAGGTCGGCGCCGCCGTCGAGCAGGTGGGTGGCAAAGCTGTGCCGCAGCGCATGGGGGTGCGTCGGAACGGGCGAGCGGCGGTCCAGGAGCCTCCTGACGTCACGGGGACCGAGGCGCCGGCCGGACCGGTTCAGGAAGACGGCCTCGGCGGGGGACTCCGGACGGGCGTAGTGGACCCGGCCGGACTCCATCCACCGGCTGACCGCCTGGGCACAGAGATCGTGCATCGGGACGCGGCGCGGCCGGCCACCTTTACCCCAGACGGTGACCATCCGCCGGGCGACGTCGATGTCGCCGTCGTCGAGGCCACACAGCTCGGCCACCCGCAGACCACATCCGTAGAGAAGCTCCAGGACGGCATCGTCGCGGGCCCCGGTGGCGGCGGCGCCGTCAGCGGCCGGCGGTGCCCCCCGGTGGGGCCGTGGCGTCGGCGATCCGTCGGGCCCGACCGTGGTGGACGCGGGCCCGTCGAGCAGGACCGTGATCTCTCCCCGGTCGAGAACGCGTGGCAGGCGGGCACCTCCGCTCGGAGCGGTCAGCCGACGGGCCGGGTCGACGGCCACGTCGCCACGCCGCGCCGACCACGAGAAGTAGCACCGCAGCGAAGCAGCTTTGCGCGCCATCGTCGTCCGCGCATGACGTCGCGTCGAGAGATAGGCCAAGTACCGACGCAGCAGGAGACGGTCGACGTCGGCCGGTCCGGTGACACCTCCCCGTCCGGCCCACTCGACGAAGCTCCGGACGTCGCCGGTGTATGCACGCACGGTTTCGGGCGACAGTCCGCCCAATGACCGCGAGAACGCATCGACGTTCCAGGCCATGGCTCCACGCTACCTGTGGCGAAGCCCCTCGGGAGCTATCCTCTGGCCCCGGTGGAGGGTGCAACCCGATCTGGCGTGCCAGCGACCCCGGCAGGGCCAAGCCTCCCCGGCTCCGAGACGTGGACACGCTGACGGGGAGGGACCGTGCCTGACCGCATCGACCGCAGATCGTTTCTGGCCCGTGGGGCTCTGAGCGCCGCCGGGGTCGCCGCTGCCGGCGTGGGGACGGGCAGCCTCCTCGACGCCTGCAGCTCGGGCACCGGCACCAGTGCACCGAAGACGACGGGCCCGCGCGACGGCATCACCAGCGCCACCCCGAAGAAGGGCGGGAGCCTCGTCTTCGGCACCGAGGACGAGGACCAGAGCTTCGACCCTGCCACCGGCCGCTTCGACGAGACCGGGGTTCTCTACGCCCGGACGGTCTTCGACCCGCTCACCATCGTCGCCGACGACGGGAGCATCCAGCCCTACCTGGCCCAGTCGGTCACACCCAACGAGGACTACTCGGTGTGGACGATCGGGGTCCGTCCGGGGGTGCTCTTCCACGACGGCACCACGTGTGATGCCGCCGCCATCGCCGGCAGCATCGAGCACTTCCTCACCGGCGAACTCGGGATCACCCTCAGTCCGTCGTTGGCCAAGACGAACGCCATCAGCGTCACCGCACCCGACACCGTGACCATCACCCTGAACCAGCCCTGGGTGCCCTTTCCCGCCTACCTGACCGGCGGCATCGGCGGCCAGGGCGGGTACATCATCGCCCCCGCCATGATCGCCAACAAGAACGGCGGCATGCAGCCCATCGGGACGGGACCCTTCGTCTTCGACAACTGGGAGCCGAACGACCACTTCACCGCCAAGCGTAACCCCCACTACTGGCGTCCGGGATACCCCTATCTGGACCAGATCACCTTCCGGCCGATCACCGACGCCGACTCCCGGGCCAGTTCCCTCGAGGCGGGGACCATCGACATCATGCACACCGACGTTCCCGAGGTGATCCTGCAATTCCGCGACAACACCGCATACAACTACATCGATGATTCCCAGCATGTCGTGGGCGAACCCGACATGAACTTCCTCATGTGCAACCTGTCGGCGGAGCCCGTCAGCAACCTCAAGGTACGTCAGGCCATGGCCATGGCCATCAGCTCCCGGGGATACTCGAAGATCGTCGACAAGAGCGTGAACGCACCCACCAACCAGCCCTTCATCGCCGGGTCTCCCTACTACGCACCGGACAGCGGCTACCCGGCCTACAACCCCACCGCCGCCGCCGCCCTGGTGAAGGAGGTGGCGGCCGAGATGGGCAAACCGGTGGCCTTCACCCTGATCTCGACCCCGGACCCGTCCTCGGTGACGGCGGCGGAGTACATGCAGAACCAACTCCAGGCCGTCGGCATGCAGGTCACCTTGTCCCAGATCCAGGAGTCGGTCGAGATCAACGACGCCCTGGCCGGCCAGTACCAGACGGCGGAATGGCGTCAGTTCGCCGCCGTCGACCCCGACCTGAACTACCTGTGGTGGAGCCCGACGGAGATCTTCGGGGCACTCAATCCCAACTTCGCCCAGAACAAGGACCCCGAGATCGAGGTCCTGTTGCAGCAGGGACGCCGGTCGACCGATCCGACCGTCCGGGCCAAGGCGTACCAGCAGATCGCCCAACGACTCAACAAGGACCTTCCCTACATCTGGAACGACCGCGCCACCTGGGCCATCATCTCCTCGTCGAACGTCCAGAACTTCAACAACCCGACGACGCCGGCCGGGGGCAAGGCCTACGGCATGATCGTGGGAACGATCTGGTCACCCCAGATCTGGATCGACACCTGATCACGACGCCGGAGCCGTTCGCCGCACTCCCCGACGACGCTGTGGGCCGGGTGGGGCCATGACCAACCGTCTGCTCCTCGTGGAAGACGACGAACGCATCAGGATCTCGATGCGCCTCGCTCTCGAAGACGAGGGCTACGAGGTTGACGAGGCCGGTTCGGGCGAGATCGCTCTCGAGCGCTTCGCCGAGCAGCCGTCGGACGTGGTGCTCATCGACCTGATGCTCCCGGGCATGGACGGATTCGAGTGCTGCCGACAGCTGAGGCGGTCGAGTGCCGTCCCCGTCATCATGGTCACGGCCCGGACCGACACGCATGACGTGGTGGCCGGGCTCGAAGCGGGCGCCGACGACTACGTGACCAAGCCGTTCGTGGCCAAGGAGCTGGCCGCCCGCATCCGGGCGCTGCTGCGTCGGGCACGTTCGGTCGACGAACCGAGCGTCCTCACCTTCGGCGACGTCGAGGTCCGACCCGACGAGGGGACGGTGGAGCGCGGCGGTGAGGAGGTCCACTGCACCAGGACGGAATTCCGTCTCCTCTGCGAGCTGGCCACCAACCCGGGCAAGGTCCTCAGTCGCGAACAGCTCCTCGACCGCGTCTGGGGATACGACTACTTCGGCGATGGACGTCTGGTCGATGTCCACATCCGGCGCTTGCGGACGAAGATCGAACCGGATCCTGCCAATCCCCGTCACATCCTCACCGTGCGGGGAATGGGCTACAAGCTGACGGCCTGAGTCTCTGCGATGCGCGGTCATCGTCTGCGCGTGGAGTCCGACGTCCGTCGGCGCCAGGTCGACCAGGGTGCGAAGGGCCGTCGCCGGTGGTCACGGCTCGGACTCCGGGCCCGGGTGACCGTGACCTTCGGCCTGGGGGCCCTGGCCCTGTCGGCCACCATGGCCGGCCTCACCTACTTCACCGCCCGGCAATTCATCCTGCACGAGCGCGAGACGGCCATCTTGCGCCAGGCGTTCGTGAACGCCTCTCTGGCGCGCTCGTCGCTGCGGTCACCGACGCAGAACATCGGCCAGCTCCTCGACTCCCTGGACACCCTGCCCGGGTCGCTGTCCGTTCTCGAGCAGCACGGGCAGTGGTACGCCACCTCCATCTCCGTCGGCGAGAACGCCATTCCCCCCCGGCTGCGCTCCCTCGTCCTCTCGGGCACCCCGGCCACCCAGCACTTCGTCCTCGACGGTTCCCCCCAGCTGGTGGTGGGCATCCCGGTCCCGAGCGGGGGTTTCGCCTACTTCGAGGTCTTCTCGCTCGACGAGTTGGCCCGCACCCTCCGGATCCTGGCTCTGGCCCTGGCCGGCGCCGCGCTCGTCACCACGGCGGCGGGCGCCGTCATCGGCCGGTGGGCCTCCGGTCGGGCTCTTCGCCCGCTCGACGAGGTCTCGAAGGCGGCCGAGACCATCGCCGGTGGTCGTCTCCATGTCCGTCTGGTGGCGGCCGACGATCCCGACCTCTCGGCCCTGGCGGCATCGTTCAACCGGATGGCCGACGCCCTTCTGGAGCGCATCGAGCGCGAGGCCCGCTTCACGTCCGACGTCAGCCACGAGCTCCGCTCCCCTCTCACCACGCTGGTCACGTCGTTGGGCATCCTCGAGTCGCACCGCGACGACCTCCCCGTGCGCAGCCGGGCCGCCGTGGACCTGCTCACCGCCGAGCTGCGACGCTTCCAGCGCATGGTCGACGACCTTCTGGAGATCAGCAGGGTGGACACCGGGTCGGCCGAACTCTCGCTGGACGAGGTCGAGGTCGGCGAGCTCGTCCGCGAAGCGGCCCAGGCCGCCGGTGTCGGCGGTGCCCTGGTCGACATCGATCCAGCGGTGGCCGGACTCCGGCTCCGGGTCGACAAGCGGCGCATCGAGCGGGTGGTGGCCAATCTCGTCGACAACGCCGCACAGTACGCCGGCGGGGTCACCCGCCTCAGCGCGGAACCGGCACCCGACGGCGTGCGCCTGGTGGTGACCGACCACGGCCCCGGGGTCGCCCCCACCGAGCGCGAACGCATCTTCGAGCGCTTCTACCGGGGCCACACGTCGGGCCGTCGTGGCACCACCGACGGCACCGGATTGGGGCTCTCGCTCGTCGCCGAGCACGTCCGGCTCCACGGTGGACGCGTCTGGGTCGAGAGCGGTGTCGGCGACGAGAACCGGTTCGTGGTCGAGTTGCCGGCGTCCGACCAGGACCCCGAGGCCACGGCCCTCGTCCTCGGGACCGACGGGGACGGGCCCGGGCGGCTCCCCCTCGAGACCCCTGACGCATCATGAGAACCCGTCCTCCTCGACGCGGCCGGCAGCGGGCCAGGGCGGGGGGGGCCGCCCTGGCGGCCGCCATCGCCTTCGCCGGATGCGGTGTTCCCGTCGACCGGTCCCCCGCCGCCCTGCCGCGCAACGGCATCCCCTTCGGTCTGCTCCGACCGTCGCCCCCGTCGACCACGACCACGTTGGCCCCCTCCCCGGTCCAGGCACCGGTGGCCATCTTCCTGGTCACCTCCTCGGGCCACCTGGTGGCGGTAACCAGGGAGGTGCCGGCCGCCCAGGAGTCTCTCGCCGCCGTGCTCGACGCGCTCGTCCGGGGCCCGTCCAACACCGAGGCGGCGGCAGGCCTGTCGAGCTCCGTTCCGGCCCAGACGACGGTTCTGGGAGCGGTGGTCGGTGCGGGCGGCGTGGCCACCGTGAACCTCGGGGGTACCTTCGGACAGCTGGTGGGCCAGGCCCAGATTCAGGCGGTGGCCCAGCTGGTGTTCACGGCCACGGCATTGCCGGGCGTGACGAGTGTGGCCTTCGAGCTGGCGGGCCAGGCGGTGGACGTACCGGTGGCCAGCGGCGCCCAGGTCCCGACGGCGAACCGGACGCAGTTCGCGCCGCTCGCCCCCCTGCCCGTCAACAAATCCGTCGGATAGAGCCGGCGGGGCTCAGGCGTCGGGTGTCAGGCGTCGGGTGCCGCACGGGCGGCGGCGGCCCACGACACACGGGGCGCGTCCCCCCACAGATGCTCGAGGTCGTAGTAGGGGCGTGTCTCCTCGTGGAAGACATGGACGAGGAAGTCGCCGTAGTCCATGAGGACCCATCGCAGGTCCCGCAGTCCCTCCACGGCGCGCGGCGCCCGACCGGACACCTCTTTCACCCGACGCTCGATCTCGTCGACCAGCGTCCGCACCTGTCGGGAGTTGCGACCCTGCGTGATAACGAACGCATCGGTGACCCCGAGCATCTCACCCATGGCCAGGACGACCGTCGCCTCGCCCAACTTCTCGTCGGCGGCGCGGGCGGCCTCGAGCGCCTCGCTCGGCACCACCGGGCCCGTCCCCGACTCCGCCGGCCCGATCGGGACCGTCATGCGGGGCGGGCGGCCACGGACACGCCGATCGTCCCCGGTGGGCCGGAGACCGGTGCCAGACGGTGCTGGTGACCGACGACCACGGCGGCCGCGGTCAGCAGGGCCAGGAGGAGGACCAGGGCCAGCACCATCAGCAGCAGTCGCTCCCGCCGCAGCCGTCGGAGCTCACGCCTCGTAGCCAACGGATGCGTCCCCGTGGTCTCGACGGCCGGGCTGTTCATCTGCCGCCAGCGTACAGACCCAGTCGGCCGATGCAAAGGATGGCGGCCCCCGGGATGAGGAAGTCGACGCTGCTCCCGGCGGCCAGGCGGTGGCGCAACTCGCTGCTCGACACGTCGAGGGCCGGGATCCGGAGTCGTTCGACCTGCCAGCCCAGGGGGTCGGGTGCCCGTCCGACGCCGCCGCGATCGACGATGACGAGCGTGACCAGACCGGCGAGCTGACCGACGTCGTGCCAGGTGTCGAGCTCGGTGGCCACGTCGGCCCCCACCACCAGGAAGAAGCGGGTCCCGGGGTGCCGTCCGGAGAGCTCCCGGACGGTATCGACCGTGTAGCTGGGACCTCCCCGGTCGATCTCCATCCGGCACGGCTCGAGCCCCGGGACCCCGTCGACGGCGGCGGCCACCACCGCCAGCCTGTCCTCCGCCGGGGTGACGGTCCGGTGCCCCGTCTTCTGCCACGGCTCGTTGGCCACCACGAGGAGGACCCGGTCGAGAGCCAGGGCGTCGCGCGCCCACGTGGCGGCCACCAGGTGACCGACGTGGACGGGGTCGAAGGTTCCCCCCAGGATGCCCACGCGTCCGGCGGGATGCGCCGCTCGACCGTCGGTGTCCTCGTCGACTGCTCCGCCCACGGACGTCAGTGTCCCGCCAGTCGGGCCACCACGGGCGCGAAGGCGTCCATGTCGCCCTCATGGACGACCCAGTAGTTCATCGACCAACGGCGGCGGCGACGTTCGAGGTTCTCGACGAGCTCGTCGACGCTGCCGATGAGGGCGGCCGGCGTCTCGGCCGCCTGTTCAGGGGTCATCCCGACACCCGGGGCCATCTGTTCGATCAGCTCGGCGGCGTTGGGGACCACCTGGACCACGAAGGTGAGGCTCTGGACTTCGATGCTGTCGAAGCGCTCCCCCGCCGCCTCACGCACCCAGGCCACCCGTTCGTCGTAGTACTCGGGAGCGGCCGAGGCGATCGCCTGCGGACCGTAGAAACCCTCGGTGAGTCGCGGGTTCACCCCCACGATGTCGGCTTCGCGTCCGGCCAGCCCGAGCACCCTCCGGCTGCCCCCTCCCACCAGCAACAACGGCCCGGGTCGCCGGTGGGGGGAGGGGAATCCCGTGGCCCCGGTCACCGTGTAGTGGTCACCGGTGTGGTCGCAACTGCCCTCGGCCCACAGGTCTTTGACGATGCCGATGGCCTCGGTCAACCGATCGACCCTCGTGGCCGGCGGGTCGTAGACGATCCCCGCCTGGTCGTAGTCGTCGCGCATCCACCCGGCCCCCAGGCCGAGTTCGAGACGACCCTCGCACAGCAGGTCCAACGTGGCCGCCTCCCGGGCCAGGACGACGGGGTGGCGGAAGTCGTTGTCGAGCACGAGCGTCCCCACCCGCAGCGTGCTCGTCGCCTCCGCCGCCACCGTCAGGGCGATCAGGGGCGCCCACTGCTCACCGAAGTGGTCGGGCATGAAGAGGGTCGAGTACCCGAGATCCTCGGTCTTGCGGGCCAGCGCACGCCACGCGGCACCGGATTCGGCATGGGAGAGCTGCACGGCGAATCGGAAGGGTCGCACGCCCCGAGACTATGCCCGCAGGCCTTACGCTGTACCCATGACTGCGCTGCCGTGGAGCCCCCAGAGCTGGCGGCAACGGCCGGCGGCCCAACAGCCCGTGTGGCCCGACGACGACGCCCTCGAACGGATCCTGAAGACCCTGGGCGGCCTCCCCCCGCTCGTCTTCGCCGGGGAGGCGCGCCGGCTGACCGGCGCCCTGGCCGACGTCGCCAACGGACGGGCCTTCCTGCTGCAGGCCGGCGACTGCGCCGAGTCGTTCGCCGATTTCTCGGCCGACAGCATCCGCGACAAGCTCAAGGTGATCCTCCAGATGGCCGTCGTCCTCACCTACGGCGCCGGAGTCCCCGTGGTGAAGGTCGGGCGCATCGCCGGGCAATTCGCCAAGCCGCGCACGTCCGCCACGGAGCTCGTCGGAGACCAGGAGCTCGAGACATTCCGCGGACACATGGTCAACGACGACGCTCCCGACCCCGCCTCCCGGGTACCGGACCCCGACCGCCTCATCGCCGCCTATCACCAGTCGGCCTCGACGCTCAACCTTCTTCGGGCCTTCACCAAGGGAGGATTCGCCGACCTCTCCCAGGTCCACCTCTGGAACCAACAGTTCGTCGCCGCCAGCGACGAGGGCCGTCGCTACGAGCAGATCGCCGCCGAGATCGACCGTGCCCTGCGCTTCATGTCGGCGTGCGGCATCGATCTCGTCGGCGAGGAGTCACTGCACCAGGTCGACTTCTTCACCAGCCACGAGGCGCTCATCCTCGGGTACGAAGAGGCACTCACGCGTCAGGACTCGCTCACCGGCGAGTTCTACGACTGCTCGGCCCACATGGTGTGGGTCGGGGAACGCACCCGTCAGCGCGACGGCGCGCACCTCGAGTTCCTGTCCGGCATCCGCAATCCGGTCGGCTGCAAGCTGGGTCCCACCGCCACCGCCGACGAGGTCCTCGCTCTGTGCGAACGCCTCAATCCCCAGCGCGTCCCCGGCCGGCTGACCCTGATCACCCGGATGGGTGCATCCCGGGTGGCCGACGCGCTGCCGCCTCTCCTCGAGGCGGTCCGCGACGCCGGCCATCCCGTGGTGTGGACGTGCGATCCCATGCACGGGAACACCTTCACCAGCGACGGCGGTCGCAAGACGCGGCGCTTCGACGACATCCTCCACGAGCTGCGCGGGTTCTTCGACGCCCATCACGGCGCCGGCACCTGGCCCGGCGGCGTCCACGTCGAGCTGACCGGTGACGACGTCACCGAGTGCCTGGGCGGCTACGGGGACATCCTCGAAGACCAACTCCACCTTCGGTACACCACGACATGCGATCCGCGACTGAACGCCCGCCAGGCCATCGACCTGTCGTTCCGTGTCGCCGAGCTCTTGCGAGGCTGAGCGACGGCTCCACCCGCTCCGGCCGACGCCGTGGTCGTGCCGCCGGGCACCGGCAATTCGGGCGTCCGGCGCCCCGGCGACACATTTCTGGTCGGCATCGGTGCAGGTGAGCGTCGATTCTGCCGGGATGTTGTTGATTCGGCCCACGATCTCCGTGACAATGGCGCGGAGCCAAAGGACCTGACACTCCCCCCCATGTCTCTTCACCCACGCTCTTTCCCGCGCCTGCTGTCGATCGTCGTCACCACCTTCCTCGTCGCCGCCCTGGCGCAGTCCGTGGCCCGGACGCTCCCCGACACCGCCGGCGCCCACCGTCTCGCCCATGCCTCCCTGGCGTCGAACGAGACCGTTCCCGCCTACTACGCCGTCGCCTCCGACGGTGGGGTCTTCGCCTTCGGCGGCCTGCCCTTCTGGGGCTCCATGGGGGGTCACCCCCTCGACAAGCCGATGGTGGGTATCGCACCCACGGCCACCGCCGGGGGCGCCACCGGTGAGGGGTACTGGACCGTCGCCTCCGACGGAGGGGTCTTCTCCTTCGGCAACGCCCAGTTCCACGGATCGATGGGCGCCAAGCCGCTGAACGCGCCCATGGTGGGCATCGCCGCCGATCCGGCTACCGGTGGGTACTGGACCGTCGCCTCCGACGGCGGTGTCTTCTCCTTCGACGCGCCGTTCCACGGCTCGTTGGGCGCCATCCACCTCAACAAGCCCATCATCGCCATGGCGCCGACCCCCGACGGCGGTGGCTACTGGCTGTTCGCCTCCGACGGCGGCGTGTTCACCTTCGGCAACGCCGGCTTCTACGGATCGGCCGGGAACCTCCCCCTCGTCAGCCCCGTGGTCGGCGCCTCCCCCACCCCTGATGGCGGCGGCTACTGGCTGGTGGCCGCCGACGGCGGGGTCTTCTCCTACGGCGACGCCCCGTTCGAGGGCTCCCTGGGGGGCCACGCCCTCAAGCACCCGATCGTCTCCATGACGGCGGCCGACATGGACGGCTACTGGTTGACGGACTCCAACGGCGCCGTCACTGCTTTCGGCGATGCCGGCTACTTCGGTTCGACACCCCAGCACCTCACCGCTCCGGTGGTGTCGTTGGCCGACGGGCCGGGAACCGGGGTGAGCGCCAACGAGGCCTACCCGTCCGGCTCGTACGGTTACGACATCTCGGTCTTCCAGGACAACCCGCCGACATGCAACCAGACCCTGCCGTCGGGTCACATCGTCGGCATCGTCCAGGCCACCGGCGAGTCGAACGGGGCACCGAATCCGTGCCTGGCCCACGAGGCGGCCTGGGCCGGCGCCGGGCTCAACCTGTACACCTACCTGACCTACGGCACCAGCGCCACGCAGGAACCAGGTTGCAACGGCGACCTGGCCTGCAACTTCGGGTACCAGGCGGGCGTGTTCGCCTACGACTACGCCCAGTCGGTCGGGGTGAACCCGCAGGTGACGTGGTGGCTCGACGTCGAGACGAACCAGAGTGGGTGGACCTCGAACACCGCCGAGAACGCGCAAGTGGTCCAAGGGGCCATCAACGCCTTGCGGGGACTCGGCATCAACAACGTCGGGATCTACACCAGCCCCGAGGTCTGGAACCAGATCGTCGGTGACTACCAACCAGCCGTCCCCCTGTGGGTGGCGTGGTGGTCAGGCATGGGCGGAGCGTGGAACTGCCAGAACATCGCCAGCACGTTCACGGGTGATCTGCTGCCGACCGGACCCGTCTTCGTGACGCAGTACACGGACCAGGCCAACGGACCCGGCCAACCAGGTCTCGACGGCGACTACGCCTGCTGAGCGACGCCCGGAGGGTTCACGGCGTGACGCCGGCCAGGTGGGCGGCGTCGTTGTAGCGCAACAGCAGCCACCCGTCCGGACCGAGTTCCCATTCCGTGAGCGACGTGTGGGCGGTGCGGAGCCGCAGACGTCCCCGGCCCGGGGCCACCGGGAAGAAGGCCTCCATCGAGGCCTCCACCACGCCACCGTGGCAGAAGATCACCACCAGCTCGCCGCGGTGACGTGCGGCGGTGGCCGTGAGCACGGTCGAGACGCGGCGGACGAACCCCGTCCAGGACTCCCCCCCGGGGGCCAGCACGGCGTCGGGATGGCGGTCCCAGTCGGGTCCGCCATAGCGGTCGGCGAACTCGACCCACGTGAGGCCGTCGGCGTCGCCGGGATGCAGCTCGCACAGCTCGCAGTCGGGCACCGCCTCCATCCCCCGGAGCCCCGGGGCGGCGATGGCGGCCGTCTCGAGGGCGCGCGGCAGGACGGAGGCGTAGACGGCGGCGGCGGCGGCCAGCTCACCGGAGCCGACCAGACGGGCCCGCAGGGCCTCGGCCTCCCTGACGCCGGCGGGGGACAAGCCGGTGCAGCCCGTGCGACCACCCACCACACCGGTCACGTTGCACAGGGCCTCCCCGTGGCGGACCAGCACGATACGGGTGGAGACGACCGGGACGGGGGGGACGGTGCGGACCCCCGACGGAGGCGCGCCCCCCGGCGGATCCGATCCGGTCGGCCTCATGCCAGCTCGGACACGAATCTCTCGAGCTGCCGCAGGTTGCGGCACTCGAAGACCTCGTCGCAGTGCACGGCGTACTCCCCCACCACCGAGTCACCCGTGTCCCAGTAGGCGCGGGGTTCGGGGTTGAGCCAGTACACGTGGCGGGCCCGGTGCCGGATCTCCTGGACCACCCAACTCTGCGTGGCGTGGTAGTTGTTGCGGGCGTCGCCGAGGAGCAGGACGCTCGTCCGGGGCGTGATCTCGTCGCCCCAGCGATCCCAGAACACCGACAGGGCATGACCGTAGTCGGAGTGCCCGTCGACCCAGACCACATCGGCCTCGGTGTTGATCCGGTGCACGGCGTCGGCCACGTCGTCGGCGGTGTCGAAGAAGCGCGTGATCTCGTCGATCCCGTCGATGAACACGAAGCTCCGGACCTTCGAGAACTGTGAGCTGATGGCGTGGACGAGGTGCAGGGTGAAACGGGCGAACGCCGCCACCGACCCCGAGATGTCGGCGATCACGATGATCTCCGGTTTGGCCGGTCGGGGATAGCGGAACTTCGGATCGACGGGGACACCCCCCGTCGATAGCGAATGGCGCATGGTGGAGCGGAAGTCCAGCGGCCCCTTGCGGCCGTGCCGCCGCTTCCGGGCCAGACGGACGGCCAGCTTGCGGGTCAGGGGATGGATGGCCCGGCGCAGCGACGCCAGCTCCTCACGCGTGGCGTGCATGAAGTCGATGTCCTCGGGGAGCGGCTTGCGCAACGAGCGGGCCAGGGCCTCGGTCCCCCGGTCGGCCACCAGCCGCCGGCGGATCTCGTCCTCGATCTCCTTGCGCAACCGGTCCAGGCGCGACTGGAACTCGTCCCGGGCCAGGCGTTCCTCGAGCGGCGTCAGCCGGCCCTCGGGCGCGTCGTGGCGGGCGGATTCCATCAGCCGCTCGAGCACACCGTCCAGATCGAGGTTCCGCAGCGTCCGGTAGAGGTAGTAGGTCCCCCCCACGGGCCGGCCCGGTTCCATCCCGGCGAACCGCCCCACGGCCTGGCGGGCCAGGGCGGCGATCTGCGCCTCGTTGGCGTTCATCAGGGCCCGGTAGAGCATCTCGGCCAGCTCCTCGGGGGACAGGCCCTCACCGCCGCCGCCGCCCTGGCGCCCCTGGCCCTCCCCCGGCGGCATCTCGCCGTCCTCGTCGGGCCGGCCGGGGGCGGTTCCCTCCTCGGCGTCGATGTCGTACTGCGGGCCGCGCATGGCGAAATAGACCTCGAAGGCCGTCTCGAAGGCCTTCCAGTGCGTCGCCGACTTGACCAGGGTGGCCGCCAGTGCGTACTTGAGGGCGTCGCGGTCCTCGAGCGGGACGTGATGGACGGCTTCGGCGGCGTCGAGCGACTCGGTGAGTGAGACGGGCAGGCCGGCGGCACGGAGCTCGGCCACGAAACCGGTGAGGACGTCGAGCACGCTGGTCGACCTCAGGCCTTGGTGTCGACCGCGGTGAGTTCCTTCGTCGCCCGTTCGAGATCGCTCTTGTACTTGAGAAGGACGTGGAGGGTGGCCTTGGCCTGCTCGGCGTCGATCGACTCCACCCCGAGCACGACGAGGGTCCGGGCCCAGTCGAGCGTCTCGGACACCGAGGGGTATTTCTTGAGCTCGAGCGTCCGCAGCGAGCGGACGATCCGTGCCACCTGGTCGGCCAGCTCGGCACCGATCCCGGGGACCCGGGTGAGGACGATGTCACGCTCGCGTTCGAGGGTCGGGTAGTCGAGGTGCAGGTACAGACACCGCCGCTTGAGCGCCTCCGACAATTCCCGGGTGTTGTTCGACGTCAGGAACACGAGGGGGATGCGCTCGGCGCGGACCGTTCCCAGTTCGGGGATCGACACCTGGTACTCCGAGAGCACCTCGAGAAGCAGGGCCTCGGTCTCGAGCTCCACCCGGTCGACCTCGTCGACCAGGAGGACCACGGACTCCGTGGACCGGATGGCCTCGAGCAGCGGACGGGCCAGGAGGAACTCCTCGGAGAAGATGTCCTCCTCGAGATCGCGCCAGGCCACACCGGTTCGGGTCTCCCCGGTCACGCCGTCCCCCGCCGCCGGCGGCGGCGCCTCGGAACCGGCGTCGGAAACCACCCGCTGCGCCTGGATCCGCAGGAGCTGCTTCTTGTAATTCCATTCATAGAGCGCTTTGGACTCGTCGAGGCCCTCGTAGCACTGCAACCGGATGAGCTGGCTGTCGGTGACGCGCGACACCGACTTGGCCAGCTCGGTCTTCCCCGTCCCGGCCGGACCCTCCACCAGCACCGGTTTGGCCAACCGGTCGGCCAGGTAGACGACACCGGCGATGCCGTCGTCGGCCAGGTAGCCGACGGCGGCCAGCCGGTCCCGCACATCGGCCACCGACCGGAAGCGGGGCGGTCCCGGTTCGGGGAAGCCGAGCGGGGTCGGCGTGCCGCCCCGGGGGGCGGCGGACTGCTCGTCGGTGGCGCTCACTCCCGTACCTGCCCGTCGCCGCGGATCACGTACTTGGTGCAGGTGAGCGCCCGCACTCCCATGGGCCCACGGGCATGGAGCTTCTGGGTGGAGATCCCGATCTCGGCCCCGAGCCCCAGTTCACCGCCGTCGACGAAGCGGGTCGAGGCGTTCACCACCACGGCGCCGGCGTCGACCTGGCGGCAGAACCGGTCGGCCGCCTCGATGTCGGTGGTCACGATGGCCTCGGTGTGGCCCGATCCGAACCGGGCGATGTGGTCGATGGCGGCGTCGAGGCCGTCGACCACCGCCACCGCCAGCTTCAGGTCCAGGAACTCGGTGGCGAAGTCGGCGTCGTCGGCCGTCCCCATGGTGGGCACCAGAGCCCGGGAACGCTCGTCGCCCACCAGCTCGACCCCGGCCAGCGCCCCGGCCACCCGGGGCAGGAAGACGTCGGCGACCGACCGGTGGACGAGGAGGGACTCCGCCGCGTTGCAGACGCCGGGGCGTTGCGTCTTGGCGTTCGTCACGATGTCCACGGCCACGTCGAGGTCGGCGGCGGCGTCCACGTAGACGTGGCAATTCCCGTCGCCGTCGATCACGCACGGGACCGTCGCCTGCTCCCGGACGGTGGCGATCAGGGAGGCGCCGCCCCGGGGGATCAGGCAGTCGATCACCCCGTCGAGGCGCATGAACTCCACCGCCGCCTCCCGCCGGGTGTCCTCGACGAGGACGATGACGTCCTCGGGCAGCCCCGCCTTCCCCGCCGCCTGGCGCAGGCACCCCACGATGGCCACGTTGGAGCGGACGGCGGAGGACGAACCCCGCAGCATGGTGGCGTTCCCCGCCTTCAGGCAGAGCCCGGCGGCGTCGCTGGTGACGTTCGGACGGTTCTCGTAGATGATCCCCACGACGCCCAGCGGGACCCGGACCCGCTCCACCCGCAGGCCGTTCGGACGGACCGATCCCTCGACGACCTCGCCCACCGGGTCGGGGAGGGCGGCCACCTGGCGCAGACCGTCGGCCATGGCGGCGATCCGGCCGTCGGTGAGGCGCAGGCGATCGAGCTCCGTGGGGGTCGCCCCGTCGTCGGACGCCGCCCGGACATCGCTCTGGTTGGCGGCCAGGATGTCGGCCCGGTGCTGTTCGAGCAGGTCGGCGGCCAGACGCAGCGCCGTGTCCTTCACGGCACCCGACGCCGTGGCGAGCAGCCGACCGGCCGCCTGGGCCCGACGGCCCAGCTCGGGCACGGACGTTGTGGACATGTCCCAGGGTACCTCCGCCACCGGTCGCCCCCGGTCCGGGGTCCGGGGTCCGGCGGCCCGGACGGAGACGTTCAGGACCGGCGTCGTCAGGCCAGGACAACGAGATCGTCGCGATGGACGACCTCGTGGGCCACACCGTCGGGCAGCTCGCTCGTGCGCCGACCGGCCCAGGACCCGATCCGCTCGGCCGCATGGCGGACGAGTCCCTTGGCGAAGACGACCCCGTCGGGGCCGGCGATCTCGACGGCGGCGTCGATGTCGAAGTGACCGGTTACCGACACCACGCCGGCCGGGAGAAGCGACGCGTCCCCCTCGACCAGCGCCCGGCGGGCCCCTTCGTCGACCACCAGCGTCCCCGCCGACGCCACGGCGAAGGCGATCCACAGCTTCCGGGCCGGCAGTCGCCGCGGGCGCGGGCGGAACACCGTGCCCACCCCGGTGTCGCCGGCCATGGCCGCCTGGAGCACACCGGGACGGCCGGCGTCGGCGATGACGGTCTCCACGCCGGACCACGCCGCGATCTTGGCCGCCGCCAACTTCGAGGCCATCCCACCGCTGCCGATGGCGCTTCCCGCCCCTCCCGCCATCATCTCCAGGCGGTGGTCGACCTCGACGACCTCCTCGATGAGGGAGGCCTCGTCCGTGGTCCGGGGGTCGGCGGTGAGCAGTCCGGCGGTGTCGGTCAACAGGACGAGGAGATCGGCGGCCACCAGGTGGGCCACCAGGGCGGCCAGGCGGTCGTTGTCGCCGAAGCGGATCTCGTCGTCCGACGTGGCGTCGTTCTCGTTCACCACGGGGACCACACCGAGCTCGAGGAGACGGGCCAGGGTCTGGCGGGCGTGCAGGTACTGCTGGCGATGGACGAAGTCGAGCGGGGCCAGCAGGACCTGCCCCACGGCCAGGCCGTGGAGGGCGAGGGCATCGTCGTAGACACGCATCAACCGGTGCTGACCCACGGCCGACACGGCCTGCAGCGTGGGCAGATCGGTCGGCCGCGGGCCCCCGCTCAGCGCCGCCCACCCCGCCGCGATGGCGCCGGAGCTGACGAGGACGACGCTGTGCCCGGCGGCCCGGACCTGCGCGATGTCGACGCTCAGTCTCTCGATGGCGGCAGCGTCGACACCGCCGCCGGCGGCCGTGACCGATGACGATCCGATCTTGGCCACCACGGTCCGGGCGGCGCCGGGTCCGGTGTTGCCCGGGGTGCCCGTCATGACCCCTCGAGCGGGGATGCCGGTCCCCCGCGACCACGGTTGCGCCCGCCGGTCGTCCCGGCCCGGACATTGCCCCTGTGGGGCCCCCGTCGGGTCTTCCCGCCGACGGTGGCGGCGGCGGCGTCGAGGCCGCCGGCGTTGCTCTGATAGGTGAAGGTGAGCTTCCCCAGGTGGACCACGTCACCGTCGCGGGCACCGGCCCGGACCAGGGCGCGCTCGACGCCGAGCCGACGCAGGCGCTCCTGGACGTAGGCCACGGCCTGGTCGTCGGTGAGGTCGGACAGTGCCACCGCCCGCAGGGCGGCCCGGCCGAGGACCTCGAACGACCCGTCGTCCCGACGCACCACCTCGATGCCCTCCGGCAGGGGCCGGTGCACGACCACCGTGGTCGACGGCACCAGTTCGGCCGCCCGGGCGTCGACGACGAGACGGGCCAGGCGCCCGAGCAAGGCGTCGATACCCTGGCCCGTCACGGCGGAGATCTGGATCTCGGTGAGCTCCGCACCGGTGCCGGCGTCGCCCGCAGCGACATCGCTGGCGATGTCGCCGGCGATGTCGGCCTTCGACCCCACCACCACGCGGGGCCGGTCGAGCAATTCGGCCCGGTAGCGGCCCAGCTCCTCGAGCAGGATCCGCCCCTGTTCCTGGGGGGGGACGCCGTCGACGGCGGCCAGGTCGATGAGGATGACCAGGACCCGCGCCCTCTCCACGTGACGGAGGAACCGGTGCCCGAGCCCGCGCCCGTCCGACGCCCCCGCCACCAGGCCGGGAATGTCGGCCACCACGATCTCCGTCTCGGATCCGGGCCGTCCCACCCGGACGACACCGAGGTTCGGCACCAGTGTCGTGAACGGGTAGTCGGCGATCTTCGGTCGCGCCGCCGAGATCCTCGAGATCAGTGTGCTCTTCCCGGCGTTGGGCATGCCCACGATGGCCACATCGGCGAGGAGCCGCAGCTCCATGTCGAACCAGTGCTCCTCCCCCTTCTCGCCCTGCTCGGCGAAGGCGGGGGCCCGGCGGCGGTTGCTGAGGAAGCGGGCGTTGCCGTGGCCGCCGCGCCCTCCGCGGGCGGCCATCCACCGGTCCCCGGCCGACGCCAGATCGGCCAGGACGGCACCGTCGGCGCTGCGCACCACCGTCCCCACGGGAACGGGCACCTCGATGTCGGAACCCCCGGCGCCGTGCTTCTTCTTCCCCTGGCCGTGCGTCCCGCTCGTCGCCGCCCGGTGGGGATGGTCACGGAAGCCCAGGAGCGAGGCCTGGTTGTGCGAGGCGATGAGCCACACGTCGCCACCGCTGCCTCCGTCGCCCCCGTCAGGACCACCCTTGGAGACGTGGGCCTCGCGCCGGAACGACACGCAGCCGGCGCCGCCGTCACCGGCCTTCACGTGGATCTGGGCTTCGTCTACGAACCCCGACACGGCCGCGATCCTAGGGGGGGATACCGACGCCGCTCGACGACGGGACAGCCGTCGTCACCGACGGGCCGTCGTTGTTCAGGCTTCGGAACGGACGTCCACGAGCTTGCGGCCCTTCCGGGTGCCGAACTTGACGGTTCCCTCGGCGGTGGCGAAGAGGGTGTCGTCACCACCGCGGCCCACGTTCTCGCCCGGATGGAACTTCGTGCCCCGTTGGCGCACGATGATGGCCCCGGCGAGCACCTTGGTGCCGTCGAACACCTTGACCCCGAGTCGCTGGGCATTCGAGTCGCGCCCGTTTCGGGTTGAGCCGCCACCCTTCGTCTTGGACATGTCTCGTTCTCCTTGTCCGGGCCGCCGCGTTCAGCGCGCGGCCGGCACGGTGATGGCGGTGATCTCCACGGTGGCGTAGTGCTGACGGTGCCCCCACCGGCGACGGCGACGGGCCTTCGACTGATAGGTGAAGCCGCGGATCTTGGGCCCCAGCTCCTCACCTACGATCCGGGCGGCCACCACCGTCCCGGCCAACTGTTCCGGGGTGGCGAGAACCCGGTCGTCGTCGACCACGAGAACGGGGTCGAGCTCGACGTCGCTCCCGGCTGGCAGGCCCAGCAATTCCACGCGGAGCTGCTGGCCCTCGGCCACGCGCTCCTGTTTTCCTCCGGATCGGATCACTGCGTACATAGCCCGCCAACTCTACAGCAAGGTCTCGTCCAGAACGATTCCCCGCCCGCCACAGACGGCACAGGTGCTCGACAGGGACTCGACCAGGCCTTCCGACACCCGCTTGCGGGTCATCTCGACGAGGCCCAGCTCGGAGATGTCGAAGACCTGGGTCCTCGTCTTGTCCCGGGCCAGCGCCGAGCGCAGGGCGGCGGCGACCTTGTCCCGGTTTTCGCGGATCTCCATGTCGATGAAGTCGATGACGATGATCCCCCCGATGTCGCGCAACCGCAGCTGGCGGGCGATCTCCTCGGCCGCCTCGAGATTGTTCCGGTAGACGGTCTCCTCCAGGTTGGAGGTCCCGACGTTCTTGCCGGTGTTGACGTCGATCACCGTGAGCGCCTCGGTCCGCTCGATGATGATCGACCCACCCGACGGCAGCCAGACCTTGCGGTCGAGGGCCTTGTGCAGCTGCTCGTGCACGTGGAACCGCTCGAAGACGGGCATGTTCTCGGCCACCGGGTCGTAGAGCTCGACGCGATCGGCCAGCTCGGGATTGACCTGTTCGATGTAGTCGCGGACCTGGAGGAAGAGCTCCTCGTCGTCGATGACCACGCCGCGGTACTCGCGATTGAACTCCTCACGGACGCTGCGCACGGCCAGGTCGGGCTCGCGATACAACAGACCCGGGGCGGTGGACCGGCCCGCCTCGGCCTCGATCGCCTCCCACTGGGCGGCCAGCCGCTCGACGTCGTGGCCGAGCTCCTCCTGGCTGGCGCCCTCCGCCGCCGTCCGGACGATCAGACCGTGACCCTTGGGCCGGACGTCGTCCACGATCCGCCGCAGGCGCTTGCGCTCAGCGTCGTCGAGCCGTTTGGAGATACCGAAGGCCGACGAATTGGGAACCATGACGACGAACCGCCCGGGCAGCGACACCTCCTGGGTCAGGCGAGCCCCCTTGGCCCCGATGGGGTTCTTCGTCACCTGGCAGACGATGGTCTGGCCGGCCCGCAGCATCTGCTCGATCCGCGGTGAGCCACCGGACGAGGTCTCGACGTCGTCGCGGTCGAAACGGACGTCGCCCCGGTAGAGCACGGCGTTCTTCGGGGTCCCGATGTCCACGAAGGCGGCCTCCATCCCGGGGAGGACGTTCTGGACCCGGCCCCGGTAGATGTTCCCGTCGATCTGGATGGCGTCGTCCGCCGCCCGCGACACCTGGTGCTCGACGAGGGTCCTCCCCTCGAGCACGGCGATCTGCGTGGCGTGGGGGCGCACGTGGACGCACATGAGGTACCGCCCCACGGGGCGTCCCCGACGCTCGCGTCCGCTCCGTCGGCGTGACCGACCCCCGGCCGCCCGGGCGCCGCCGTCGACCTGATCGTCGCCCGTGTCGTCGGCCGTCCCCGCCGACGCCGCCTCGGGACCCGGGGAGCCCACCGCGGCCGCCTCCGGCCCCGCCGTCCGGTCCCCCGATCCTCTGGCCCCCGGGGCCCTCGTCCCCGGCGCTTTCGTCCCCGGCGCCTTCGTCCCCGCCGGACTGCGCCGGGGCGATCTGGGGGGCGTCGCCGCCGCCGGGACGGGCGCCGGTGGCGGCGCCGGCCGGCGGTCGCCGATACGCGGGCGCTCGGCGGCGGGCTTCGGCGCCGGGCGATCGTCGGTCGAGGTGGCGTCGTCGCCACCGGCTCCCGGCTCCCCCGTCGAGGGTGACCGGTCTCCGGGGTCCGAGCCGGGGTCCGAGTCCGCGTCCGGGGCGGTGTCCGGGGCGGCGGCGGTCGAGGGCCGCCGCCGGCGGCGGCGGGGGTTCGGACCCGATCCCGGCCCACCGGCCGTCGGCGACACGTCGGCCTCGCCGTCGCCGGCCCCGACGGGGGACGCCGGCCGGTCCGGCGGGTCAGCGAGCGGCTCGCTCCCCGACTGGTCTGTGCCCGGCTCGGTCGCCGTGGAGCTCGCCGAGCGGGGCCCGGCACCGGGCGGCAGTGTGGCTCCGGAGGCACCGGGAAGGCCGGGGCTGTCTGTGGGGGCAGGCCCCGGCGGCGGGCCCACGGGCTCCGTCACCGGCTGGCCGGCGCTCAGATCGGACATGAGGAAAATCCCTTCTCGTACTGCTCACGAGGCGCGCTCCCAGACGGCGGCGTCAGCCGCGGGCGTCGCGAGGGGCTCCCACCGGGAGCCGTCACGCTCGATCCATTGATTGGTCCTGCGGGCCAGCCCGAGCTCGATGCCCATCACCTGGGCCAGCTCGGCTGGACGGACTCCGCGGGGTCGGGTTCCGAGCTCGGCCACGAGCAAGGACCCGGTCCCGCACGGCCCGGCGGAGGAGAGAGCGAGCACCGAGGGACGCAGGTCGTCTGTCACCGGACGTCCCTTGCGCTCGCGTGTGACGGGGAGGACCCCGGCGCCCAACACCGCGGCGATGACCTCGCCGAGGCCGCCGGGGCCCACCTGTGGAACACCGATCTCCCATCGGCACGAGGTCACTTCCTCCTGGAGTGACCCCGCCCCTTCCGGGAGGACCTGAGCGGCGACGACGTCGACGCCCTCAGGGAGGAGAGAGCTGAATGTGGAGGTGACCTCATCGGGCGACACCGGCTCTCGCAGGGCGACATCGAGATACTCGGCGTTCGATTCGCATCCTGTCGGGAGAGCGAGGCCGAAGCTCAACTTGGACCGGGGGGAGAAGCCCTCGGTGTAGGCCACCGGCAGACGGGCCCGGCGCAGGGCCCGCTCCCACATCCGGGCCACGTCGCGGTGGCTCGTCCACCGCACCCGGCCCATCTTGGCGAATCGGATCCTCAGTCTCACGACCCCGCCTCCGCCGGCCCCGCACCGGCCAGCACCGGGTCGGCCGAGAGCGGTGCCGGTGTGGCCAGGAACCGCACCGGCACCATCCCGCCGGTCTCGAGGTCCTGGCCCGTGCCCTGGCTACCCCCGGCGGGGGCCACCGACGACGCCACCACGTGCTCGACACCGAGTCCCGTGCACGCCCCGCAGTCGTAGCACGGCGTCCACCGGCAGTCCTCCAGGCCGTGCTCGGCCAGGGCCTCCTGCCAGTCCTGCCACAGGAAGTCGCGGTGCAGCCCGGCCGAGACGTGGTCCCAGGGCAGGACCTCGTTCTCCTGGCGGTGGCGGTAGACGGCGTCGTCCAGGGTCAACCCGGCCGCCTCCAGCGCCTCGGTCCACAGGCGCAGATCGAAGTGCTCGGACCATTCCTGGAACGTCCCACCCGCCCGCCAGACGCTCTCGATGACGGCGCCCATCCGGCGGTCGCCGCGGCTGACGAGACCCTCCACGGCGGTGGCCTCGGGATCGTGCCACCGCAGCGTGAGCCCGCGCACGCCGCGGACGGCGTCCTTCAGCAGGATGACCTTTCGCCGCAGCTCCTCCATCGTGTTCTGGCCGAACCATTGGAAAGGGGTGTGGGCCTTGGGCACGAAGCCGCCCACCGACGCCGTCACGGTGACGTTGCGGTGGTACCGACGGCCGATCTCGACACACGACCGGGCCAGGGCGGCGATCCCGAGCACGTCGTCGTCGGTCTCGGTGGGCAGGCCGATGAGGAAGTAGAGCTTGACCCGTTGCCACCCCTGGGAGAAGGCGGCGTCCACCGCCACGTAGAGGTCCTCCTCGCGGATCAGCTTGTTGATGACCTGGCGCATCCGCCAGGTCCCCCCCTCGGGGGCGAAGGTCAGGCCCGTCCGCCGAACCTTCTGGATCTCCGCCGCCAGGCCCACGGTGAAGGCGTCGACCCGGAGACTGGGCAGGCTCACCGACACCTGGCCCGAGCACTCGGGATCGTTGATGATCGAGGTCACCGTCTTCTCGATCCCCGAGAAGTCGGCCGACGACAGCGACGTGAGGGTCACCTCGTCGTACCCGGTCCGGTCGAGACCGTCGCGTACCATCCGGTCGACCTGGGCCGCCGGGCGCTCGCGGACGGGGCGGGTGATCATCCCCGCCTGGCAGAACCGGCACCCACGCGTGCACCCCCGGAACACCTCGACGTTGAGCCGGTCGTGGACGACCTCGATCAGGGGGACGAGCTGTCTCTTCGGATACGGCCACAGGCCCAGATCGGTGATCGTCCGCTTCTCCACCTTCTCCGGTACGCCGGGGAAGCGGGGGACCACGCCGGTGAGCCGACCGCCGTCGTAGGAGGGCTGGTAGCACGAGGGCACGTAGACGCCGGGGACGCCGGCCAGGGCCCGGAGCAGATCGTCCCGGCTCGGCGACTCCCCGCCTCTCGCCACCTCCTCCTGCCATCGCAGCACGACATCGGTGATGTCGCCCACCGCCTCCTCGCCGTCACCGAGGACGAAGGCGTCGACGAAATCGGCCATCGGCTCGGGATTGAAGGCACAGTGCCCCCCGGCGATCACGAGCGGGTGCTCCGGCGACCGGTCGGCCGCCCGGACGGGGACGCCGGCCAGGTCCACCAGGTTCAGGACGTTCGTATAGGTGAGTTCGGCCGACAGGTTGAAGGCCAGGAGGTCGAAGTCGGCCGCCGGCCTGGTCGTCTCCACCGAGAACAGCGGCACCCGGGCCGCCCGCATGGCACCCTCCATGTCCGTCCAGGGGGCGTAGGCGCGCTCGGCCACGGCGTCGGGCCGTTCGTTCAGGATCTCGTACAGGATCTGCAGCCCCTGGTTGGGCAGGCCGATCTCGTAGGTGTCGGGATACAGCAGCAGCCACGCCACGCGTCCGGGCCCGTGATCGGGATCACAGGCACCCAGTTCTCCCCCGATATAGCGGGCCGGCTTGGTGACATGGGCCAGGAGCGGTTCGATCCGTGGCCACAAGGAGGTCATGTGCCCGTCGAGTCTAGAGCGGCCCCGGGGGCGACCGGGGCGTCCGGGCCCCTACCCCGCCGTGGAGGTGGAGGTGGTCGACGACGTCGCTCCGGGGCCGGTGGCCGGGGTCGGCGTCGAGGTGGCCGACGAGGAGGTCCCCGACCCCGGGGGAGGGCTCAGGACCACCGGGGCCACCGGGTTGGCCACCAGGTAGGAGAAGCCGGCCTCTGCCACCGGGGCGGCCGCCGAGGCGCCGTAGCCACCCTTCTCGATGACCACGGCGATGAGGTACTGGGGGTTCACCTGCGGCCCCCAGCCCACGAACCACGAGGTCGGGACCTGCTCGCTGGCGCTGGCCGTCCCCGTCTTCCCGGCCAGGGACAACTTGCTGAAGTCGAAGCCGGCGAAGCTCTGGAAAGCGGTCCCGCTGGGGTCGTTCACCACCCCCTCGAAGCCCGCCAACATGGCCTGGTGGTCGGCCGGCGACAGCGCCACGTGCCCGGCCACCTTGGGGGCGAACGTCCTCACCACCTTGCCCGTCGACGTGACGATCCCGGCCGCGATCTGCGGTTGGTACCGGGTGCCCCCGTTGGCGAAGGTGGCGTAGGCCACCGCCTCCTCGATGGGGGTGATCGCCGTCCCGCCCTGACCGAACGCCATCTCGACGTTGTTGCCCGTGTACCAGCCTCCGTTGGGATAGTCCTTCGGGTCCTGGGCGTGCTCCTTGGCCACCACCGACGGGGAGTCGACCCGGGCGTAGTACCCGGCGTCCTCGCCGGGCAGGTCGATACCGGTGACCTGACCGAAGCTGTACTGGGCGGCGGTGTTCTGGATGGGCTGCGGGCCGTACTTGCCCCGGTTGTCCCAGAACTGGGCGCCGAGGTTGTAGAAGAAGTCGTCACTCGAGATGGTGAGGGCCTGCGTGACGTCGATGTCGGCGTGCGGGTTCTCACCGTCGTTGTCCTGCAGCGGCTTGCACCCGAGGCCGCCGGTCTGACAGCCCGGGATGGTGAAGATGCCGTCGTCGTAGTAGGGGGTCGTCGGCCCGATGAGGCCCGTCTGCAGGGCGGCGGTGGCCGTGGCCAGCTTGAACGTGGACCCCGGCGTGAAGAAGCCGTCGATGGCGTTGTCGTCCTGTCCGTTCCCGATCTGGTTGAGCTCGGCCTGGGTGACGATGGAGTTGTTCCAGATGGACGGGTCGTAGGTCGGATCGGACACCAGGGCCAGCACCGCCCCCGTCTCGGGGTCGAGGGCGACGGCGGCGCCCCCGGTGGGGTGCTCGACCTGGCCGGTCGAGGCGTCGACCGTCCCCTCCAGGGACTTGATCTTGTCGGCCAGCGCGCTCTGCAGCGTCTGTTCCAGTCCGGAGTCGATGTTGGTCACCACGTTGTCACCGGACCGCGGTTGCGTCTGACCCAGGCTCCCCACGACCTGACCTTGGGCGTTCACCTCGACCTCGTTCGTGCCCGGCGTCCCCCGCAGGAACGACTCGTACTGATTCTCGAGCCCGGCCTGACCGTACTCGTCGCCCAGTTGGTAGCCCTGGGCGCTGTGGGCGGCCAGCTCGGCGCTGTTGATCTGACGGACGTACCCGAGCATCTGGGCCCCCGTCTCCCCCTCCGGGTACGTCAGCTGCGTCCCCGACGAGACCGACACCCCGGGAAACATCGAGGCGTGCTCGCCGATGTAGAGAACGTCCGACAGAGGGGCGTTCAGCAGGATGGGAACGGGCTCGTACAGACTGAACTGGTCGTTGTTGAGATCGTCGTTGATCTGCGTGGTGGTGAGACCGAGCAGAGCCGCCAATTGGCCGACCACCTCCGGGTGCTGTTCGGCCGCCACCCGGGCCAGGGTGATGTTCCTCGTCACCGTGTCGCCCACCAGCGTGGAGCCGGACCGGTCGAGGATGAGCCCCCGGGGCGACGGCACCTGGACCGGTCGGACGTGGTTCTGGGCCACCGTCTGCGAGTAGGCCGAGGTGTCGAGGACCTGGAGATACCACAACCGGACGAACATCAGCGCGAAGAGGGCGGCCACCAGGAGGCCGACGACGCGGAGCCGCACGATCGTCCGGGGGGCCGACGGTTCGCTCGTGGGCATGACGCGGTCGACGACCGACCGCCGGGGGCGCATCCGCGGCGTCCGCGGCTCCTTCTGGCGGTTCGGACGTGACGTCTTCGGCTTCGGATAGAAGTGCCCACCGCGCAGCGGATGGCGCAGGCGTCCCGCCGGACGCGCCGGCCGGCGCCGGCGACGCGGTGTGTCGGCCGTCCGCAGCTGGCGGGCGAACCGCCGGCGCCGTCTCATCTCGACCCGGCGCCGACGCTGGCGCCGCGGCCCGATGTCACCGGCGGCATGGCCCACGTCACCATCCGCACCACGGGGGTGGCCAGGACGACGGCGGCGGGGGTGGCCACCACCAGAGCGGGCACCAGATCGGTCCGCAGGGCCCCCGGTTCTCCGAGCACGGCCCCCAGGATCGCGTACATCGACAGTCCGACGGCGGTCGCCCCGGCGGCGGCGATGAGCGGCAACCACCACGAGCTGCGCACGAGCCCCCTGGTGGCCAGTCCCGTCCCGTAGCCGACGAGGCAGCCGACCAGGGCCGACAGCCCGAACGTGGTGGGGAGGAACAGATCGGCCAGCAGGCCGGCGGCGAATCCGAACCCGGCCCCCCGGTCGGGGCCGGCCACGTAGCCGGCCGCCATGGGCAGCAGGAGCATGGCGTCGGGGTGGGCGCCGGCCACCCGGACCCCGTCGAGGAGCGTGTTCTGGACGGCCAGGACGACGACCATCACGATCGTCGACCGAGCGAGATCAGCCGTCGTCATGGTCCGGACCACCGGTGGTGGCGTGCACGGGCCGACATCTCAGGGGGCCGGCGGCCACTGCAGGACATCGACGTACTCCAACTGCGACAGGTCGGCCAGGGGCACGGCGGTCACCGACTCCTCGGTCGCCGACGGCGTCGACGAGAACCCGGTGATCCTGGCCACCGGGATCAGGGCGGGGTAGGCGGCGTTCTGGAGGCCCGACGTCGTGAGTATCTCGCCCTTGTGCAGGGGGGCGCCGGGCGTGATGTCGGTGACCGTCAGGGGCTTGCCTATCCCGGCACCCTGCGTGAGGCCGACGTCCGCGCTGGCCGGCCCGAAACGCACCCCGACGGGGGAATCGGCGCCGGCGTCGGTGATCAGGAGCACGGTGCACGTCGTCGACGCCGTGGCCGTCACGTGGCCCACCAGGCCGGCACCGCCGACGACGGGCATTCCCGGAGCGACGCCGTTCGCCGTCCCCACGTTCAGCTCGACGGTGGCGGCGAAGTTGGATGGATTGAGATCGATCACCTGGGCCGCCACCGTCGGGATCCCCGGCGTCCATGTCAGGTGGTTGAGCGCGTCCAGAGCCCGCAGGGCGTTCTGCGTGGCCTGCTCGGCCAGCGTCTGCCGTTGCAACTGGGCCACCTCGTCGCGCAACTTCTCGTTCTCCTGCTGGAGCTCCCCACCGTTGAAGGCCCCGGCTAGGAAGCTCCCGATCGGACGCGTCACGGCGTCGACGGCGTGCTGCACGGGGGAGAACGCGTCGTTGGCCGTGTTCTTCAGACTGGAGATGGCCCCGTGGGCGTCACCGCGGTAGTCGAGCGTGATGATCGTGATCGACGCCAGCACCAGCAGCCCGATTGTCAGCCGGGGGCGTCGGGCACGGCGCGTCCTGGCCATGTCGAACCGATCTCAGGCGATGCCGCCGGCTCCACCGGCAGGCCGCGGGCGCCACGACGACCGTCGGACGGCGGGGGCGGGTCGGGCGCCGCGCCAGGCGCGGGCGCCCATCACCCGGCGGAGGAGGTGATGAGGACCTGCTTGAGGGCGTCGAACTCCTCGAGGCACTGTCCGCTGCCGATGGCCACGCAATTGAGCGGGTCGCGGGCGACGACGATCGGCATGCCGGTCTCCTCCTGCAGGCGGGCGTCGAGCCCGTGCAGGAGGGCACCTCCTCCGGTGAGGACGATGCCCTGCTCCATGATGTCGGCGGCCAACTCCGGCGGGGTCTTGTCGAGGGTCACCTTGACGGCGTCGATGATGGCCGACACCGGCTCGTCGATGGCCCGGCGGATCTCTTCGGTGGAGACGACGACCGTCTTCGGAAGTCCCGTCACCAGGTCGCGGCCGCGGATCTCGGCGTGCAGCTCCTCTTCCAGCGGGAACGCCGAACCCAGGGCGATCTTGATCTCCTCCGACGTCCGCTCGCCGAGTGCCAGGCTGTACTCCTTCTTGATGAACGAGATGATCGCCTCGTCGAGCTCGTCACCTCCGATGCGGACCGACTGGCTCGTCACGATTCCCCCCAGGGAGATCACGGCGACCTCCGTGGTCCCGCCCCCGATGTCCACCACCATGTTCCCCGTCGGCTCGTGGACCGGGAGTCCCGCTCCGATGGCCGCCGCCATCGGCTCCTCGATGATGTACGCCTTCCGGGCACCGGCGTACTCGGCGGCTTCCATGACGGCGCGCTGCTCCACACCGGTGATCCCCGACGGGACGCAGATGACCATCCGTGGCTTGGCGAACCGGCGCTGGTGGACCCGCTGGATGAAGTAGCGGAGCATCTTCTCGCAGATCTCGAAGTCGGCGATGAC